>JGI994J12354_10001414_pt1 | contig 24202 bp, 18 predicted proteins | sample IntmicLarv3ML3BL_FD_12354 | JGI IMG/M metagenome (IMG submission 12354)
CTGGTGTATCCATTAAAAATGTTGTATCGTTAACCAAAATCAACTGGCTATGGCGAGTAGTATGTCGTCCCCGCCCTAATTTTTTACTGATTTCGCCCGTCTCCATCTGAATTTCTGCTTGCAAAATATTAACTAATGATGATTTGCCAACCCCTGATGGTCCAGCGATTACAGTGGTCTTGCCCTCGATTTGGGCTTTGATTTTGTCTATCTTACGTTGTTCTTTGGCACTCACCATCAACACTTGATATCCACATGATGAATAAACATCAGCCAGTCTATCGAGCTCTTCTTCATCTGCCAAGTCGGTTTTATTGAAGCAAATTATCGTCTCTATTCCTTGGCATTCCATCATCACCAAAAAGCGGTCCAACAAAAGCAAATTGGGCTTTGGGTTTTCTACCGCAAAAACCACCATTGCTTGGTCTACGTTGGCTGATGCGGGACGGATAAGTTCATTTTTTCGCGGAAAAATCTTGGTGATATTACCAGTTTTGTCACTTTCATCTAAAATCGTAATCTCGACCATGTCACCAACTAATGGCTTTAATTTGTCTTTGCGAAAAATGCCTTTGGCCTTACATTCATAAATTCCGAGTTCTACTACATTAACGTAATAGAACCCGGCTATCCCTTTAATAATCTTCCCTTGCATATTATCCTTGCGTAAATGGCACAGTATATTGTACTAATTTTTGATAATCGCCATCTACTAATTCGTATAGGTAAACAGTTCCTGTACCAACTCCATCGGCACCCGTCGTTGATAGTGGATAAACTCCGTCAAGGTATATCCCATCTACGATGATACGATTTACTACTGCACCATTGACTTCTTGTGCTAATTCTAATCTAGCCGAACCTCCTTGGTAATTGGCTGGCACTTCTAAATCTACATTACATTTCCAGCTACCGCTAGACGCAACTGTACCGTCATCATCACCGTCTTGCTGTGGCACTGGTGGCTCCTGAGTCTGGGTCTGGGTCTGGGTATCTACGCTATCAGCTCTATTGATTTTAAGTGTAACGCTGGTTCCTAATTCAATCTGTGTCCCAGCCGCAATACTTTGCTCAAATACATCGCCTTCGCCAACGGCATTACTCGTCCCTGTTTCGATTACTACTACTAAGCCTAGTTTTTCTAGCGCACCCTTAGCAATGCTTTCTTCTAAACCACGAACACTAATCATCGTGACTAATTCACCATCACGACCCTTGCTAACTGTAAGGGTAATGGTATCTCCACGATTAACCGCAGTGCCTGCATCTGGACTAACCGAAATAACTTTTCCTGCTTCAATAGTATCCGAAAATTCTCTAACGATGTTCGCTTGAAGCCCAGCATCAACCAATGTGTTCTCCGCTTCGCCTTGGTTCCAACCAACGACATTTGGCACCGTCACTTCACTAGCACCAGTACTCAATGTATATTCAATGGTGGTATGCTTATCAACTTTCATACCGCTTTCAATGCTTTGTGCCATAATTTGACCTTTCGCGTATTCGTCTGAAGGTGCTTCACCGGCCTTAGAGATACCTAAACCAAGTTCATTAAGCACGCTTTCTGCTTCTTCTGGTGTTCTACCAACGATGTTCGGTACGGGAACTTGTTCATCACCTGGGGTCTGTGTTGCCTCAATACTTGGCATCGGTGTAATATCTGGGGCATCGCCCCCTCTAGTCTTAAATATTCCAGCCATCGTCCCTACTAGGTAAATCAAAATACCGATGATGATTGCACCGATAATAAATCCACCGATAGTCATAGCTTTTTCTAGCTTACTACTAATGCCACCTTCTTCGTCGTCGTAATATTCTTCCTCTTCTTCCTCTTCTTCTGGCGTATCGTATTCATATCTTGGCGTTACTGCGTTGCTGGCTTGAACTTGCTTTACTTCTCCTTGTGACATCGAAATCGTCTGTGCCTGGTTCGCTAAAGGAATTAGCATAACAAAATCACCGTTGGGGTCAACTAATGACCTCTTCAAATCTTCGATTACTTCAGATAAGTTATTGTATCGTCTATCAACGCTTTTCTGTGTACATTTTTTAATTATTTGCTCGAAACTATATGGTAAATCCTCGGCATACACTGACGGGTCAACCATCTCTTCTTGCAAATGCTTAATAGCAATCGCTACTGAGGTATCGCCATCAAATGGAACTCTACCGGTCACCATCTCGTACATCGTAATGCCCAGTGAATAGATATCGCTTTTCCTATCAGAGTAGCCACCACGTACTTGTTCTGGTGAACTATAGTGAACTGATACCATTACATTAGAATTAATGGTATTAGAAGAAGCCATCCTCGCAATACCAAAATCCGAAAGCTTAACTTTACCGTCTGTTGAAATAATAATATTTTGTGGCTTTACATCACGGTGAACGATATTAGCATTGTGTGCTGCTTCAAGTCCTAATGATACTTGGATTGCAATACTAGTCGCTTCTTTGACGCTAAGCTTGCCTTTTTTAGTAATATAATCCTTAAGGGTAATGCCCTCTACTAATTCCATTACAATGTAATGAACGTTGTTATCTTCGCCTACATCATAGACATTAACAATATTAGGATGCGATAGTCCTGCTGCTGCCTGTGCCTCTTTTCTGAATTTGGCAATGAATGTCTTGTCTTCGCAAAATTCCACTTTTAACACTTTAATAGCTACTAAGCGGTTTAATTTGTGATCCTTTGCCTTGTATACATCGGCCATGCCGCCACTGCCGACTCTACCTATAATTTCATATCTTTCTGATACTATCATGCCCTCTTTTAGCATTTCTTCACCTCTTCTTAAAATTCTTCGCATCGCTCAAAATGACAGTGTTTTTATAAGTCATTTGGCACTATCATACATGGCTCAACCACAATCACTGCAATATTATCTTTGCCGCCATTTTGGTTCGCCCTATCTACCAATAGTTGTGCAGGATTGTCATCCTTGCTTGCTTGTCCAACTATCTTTTTCATCTCTTCATCTGAAACCATATTAGTTAGACCGTCTGAACACAAAATGATTTTTGCATCCTTTTCTAATTTCACATCAAAGAAGTCAATATTGATATCTGCCTTCGCTCCCAAGGCTCTAGTAATAATATTCTTGTCTGGATGTCTACTGGCTTCTTCTGGCTTAACTTCGCCTAAGCGAATCATCTCTTCGACCAATGAGTGGTCTTTGGTTATCTGCAAAATTTCATCAGTCACTAAATACAGTCGGCTATCGCCAACATTGGCAACATACATGTAATGACCCACCACTACTGCCACTACCATGGTAGTTCCCATGCCTTTCATTTCGCTGTCTGTATTGGCTTTTTTAAGAATTTGGCTATTAGCCTTTTCCATCGCCTGTCTAACAATTTTGACGGGATTAAAATCGTGGTCGCGTTTGATAGACTCTAGTAAGATTTGCACCGCATAATTCGAAGCAAATCCTCCTGCCCTATGTCCTCCCATTCCATCTGCTACAATGAATATGTTAGGAAGATTGCCAACTGGCCGCTCGGACATATATATTTGATCTTGGTTATCCTTGCGGATTTGCCCAACATCTGTTGCCGAAAATAATTTCATTCTTGTTCTCCCGTTCTCTTCTTAAGATTCTTCGCTTTGCTCAGAATGACAGTGCTTTGGTTTTGTATCTTAGTTGCCCGCAAGCACCATCGATATCTCTCCCCATCTCTCTTCTAATAGTAACATTTATTCCACATTTTTCAAGCATATTTTGAAATTTCACAATATTTTCTTTGCCTGATTGTGTATATTTTCGTTCTCTAACAGCATTCATCGGAATTAAGTTTACATGGCAATTTATCCCCTTTAATAACATCGCTAATGCTCTTGCTTCTACTACTGTATCATTAATGTCTGCCGCTAAACTATATTCAAATGTCAATCGCCGCTTCGTTTCATTATAATAGTGCTTACAAGCTTTTATCACCTCAGCTATCGAATACTTCTTAGTAATAGGCATCAGTTCCGTGCGCCTGCTATCATCTGCTGCGTGTAATGACAAGGCTAAAGTTATCTGTAACTGTTCTTTTGCTAAATCATATATCTGCGGAACTATTCCACAGGTTGATAAGGTAATATTACGCTGGCTGATGCGCAAACCCTTTTCATTGCTAATCATCCGGATAAATCGCACCACCGCTTCATAATTATCAAGTGGTTCGCCCGTTCCCATGATAACGATATTGGATACTCGCTCTTTGGTGTCATTTTGGATTATATAAATTTGTTCTAGCATCTCTGCCGTCGTTAAATTACGCTCTAATCCGCCAAGGGTCGAAGCACAAAATGTGCAACCCATACGACAGCCCACTTGCGATGAAATACACACACTATTGCCGTGGCTGTATTTCATCCAAACACTTTCAATAACACTACCATCTGCTGTCTGTAACAGATATTTTCTGGTGCCATCTATTTGCGACTCTTGGTATTTTACTATCTCCATCTGGTGAAGTGGGTATTGCTCTGTTAATTTTTCACGCAATGCCTTTGACAAATTAGTCATCTCCTCATAATCTGAAACCAATTTGACATGCAGCCACTCATAGACTTGCTTGGCCTTAAATGATTTCTCACCTAATGCTTGAATGACGGTTGCCAATTCATCAATTGTCATCGATTTAATATCTGTTGTTGCCATTATTTACCTACCCTTTTTAATTTGGCGATAAAGAAACCATCGGTTTTATGAACGCCTGGTAATAGCTGTAAATATCCTTGCTCGGTGGTTTTGCCACGCAACTCTTCGCATAAATGTGAATTGATATTTTCCAATTCATATGGATAATTGCTGGTAAACCACTTGATATTGTCTTGGTTTTCTTCTTTGCTAATCGTACATGTGCTGTAGATAAGCGTTCCACCTACTTTAACATACGCCGCTGCATTGTTTAGAATTTTCCTTTGCAACACCACTAGTTCTTCGATTTTTACTTTTGACGCTTTGTACTTGATATCTGGCTTTTTGGCAATGACACCCAAGCCTGAACATGGCACATCGCAAAGGACAACATCCGCTTTTTCGACGCTTTCCACATCAAATATTGTCGCATCACTAACCTTGGCCGTAGCGTTAATTAGGTTGGTTCTTTTGATATTTTCATTGATTAATTTCACTTTGTATTCTGTCAAGTCTCGTGCATCAACTTCGCCAAAGCCCTCCATCATGTCGGCAACGTGAATGCTTTTGCCACCTGGCGCAGCACACAAATCAATGACATAATCACCTTTCCCCGCCGCTGCTACACGACCTACTAGCATCGAACTTAAATCTTGTATCATAATACTGCCATTTTGAAATGCCGTTAGGGCGCTAATGTAATTGTAATTAGAAATGTAATACGCATCATTGAGGTATGGTGCACGCTTTACTGTAACTCCCTGCGCTTCTAAACTACGAATGGTTGCCTCTTTGTCGGTAAGATATTGCATACATCTGATGGTGGTTGGCTTTTCCTCAAGGAAATCTCCTAGTATCGCTTTGGTATCATCAAAGCCATATTGATAAATCCACTCTTCGACTAGCCACTGGGGCATCGAATAGTTGACTGATAGGTGTAAAATCGGCTGTTCAATTGATGGAAACTTAACGGCATCCTTACCCCTTGAAACATTACGCAAGACGCCATTGACAAAACCTTTTAAGCTATAAAATCCTCTTTTTTGGGTTAACTTAACTGCCTCGTTGCAAATGGCCGAGTCAGGAACCCTATCCATATATTTCATCTGGTAAGCGCTACTCCTTAGAATTTCACGGACTAGCGGTTTCATCTTGGCTATCTTAATATTTGAAAATTGCTCGATGATATAATCTAGTTGCAACATATATTCAATCGTGCCCTCACACACCTTGGAAATAAAGGCTCGCTCTTGCTTTGGTAAGTATTGGTACCGCTCTAGTGTCTTGCGAATAGCAATATGGCTATATTCGCCGTCTCTATTTACTTCTAGCAAAATATTTAAAATAAGTTCTCTTGTCGTGATTGCTCCCGCCATGCTATCCTCTCTTTCATTTGTTATTATCTAGTTGAGATTGTGGGCTTGACTCGCAATCTCTCACTCTCCTAGGGTCGTTGTTGTCGTCAGCTCAAAGCCTCTTAAGAAATCAGTGGTATTCATTCGTTTCTTGCCTTCTAATTGAAGTTCGGTAATGCCCAGCAGACCTTTTTTTGTTTGCACCCAGATGGCTTGTTTATCGATTTTTGTTATCGTGCCTACTTGGTGATTAGTATCTTTATTATTAGTATCTTCATTATTAATATCTTCACTATCAACAATTGCTTGCCATAGCTTTAATGTCTTACCAGCTATGCTTGTATATGCACTCGGCCACGGGCTAAGGCCTCTAATTAGACGCTCAATGGCGATTGCTTCTTCGTTAAAGTCGATTTTGCCCATTTGTTTTTTTATCATTTTTGCATATGGGGTTGGGCTTATCTGGGGTTGAGGGGTTCTGATTATCGTACCACTTTCAATATCGCCAAGAACTTTTGTTAAAAGCTTTGCTCCTGATTGGCTTAGTTTATCAAAAAGACTGCCACCAGTCTCATCTTCGCTTAAGGTGATTTCGATTTTGTCAATCATATCGCCAGTATCTATACCGGCATCCATCTGCATAATGGTTACACCAGTTTTTTCTTCACCGTTGATAATCGCCCACTGAATTGGGGCAGCCCCGCGATATTTTGGCAAAAGGGAGGCATGAACATTGATGCAACCATACTTTGGTAGGTCTAAGATTTCTTGGGAAATAATTTGCCCAAATGCAACTACAACGATTACATCGGGGTTCATTGCCTTTAATTCTGCTACAAATGCTTCTGCTTTAACTTTGATGGGCTGATACACTGGTAGCTTATGCCGTAATGCTACTTCTTTAACTGGGGTGGCTTGCATCTTACCACCACGCCCCTTTGGTTTATCAGGCTGGGTGACTACTCCCACTACTTCGTGACCGGCATTTATAATCTCTTCTAATGTACCAACTGAGAAATCTGGTGTTCCCATAAATACTATTTTCATTTATTCTTCCTCTTCTTCATCAATTACATTGTCTTGCAACTCACCTTCGACAAACTGTGTATACAAAATACCATCTAGATGGTCGTGCTCGTGTAGTATCGCTCGTGCCATGAGTTCACTACCTGCAACCGTGAATTCTTCCATATTTTCATCTAGGGCTGTTATCTTGACATGATTAGGTCTTGTCACCGTACCATTTTTCCCTGGTAGGCTTAAGCACCCTTCAGAACCGGTTTGTTCGCCACTAGTTTCGATTATCTCTGGGTTGATGAATACTTGCGCTTTGCCATCTTCTACATATTCCGTTAGGTCGATAACGAAAATGCGCTTTAGCATTCCTACTTGTGGTGCCGCCAATCCTACGCCACTTTGTTCATGCATAGTATCAAACATATCCGCAATCAATTCTTTGATTTTAGGGGTGATTTCCTCAACTACTCGACTTTTTTTCTCTAGGATGGGGTCGCCCATTATTCTAATTGTTCTAACTGCCATGTTTTTTCTCCTTGTTGTGTTGATGTATGATAAATATTTGTGAAAGGTCCTTCACTACGTTCAGGATGACAATCTATTTGCTTCTGCGTTCGGGATGACAATCGGTTTACTTCTGCATTTGGGATGACAATCGGTTTGCTTCTGCATTTGGAATGGCTACATCTTGTCATTTTGAGCGATGCGAAGAATTTCAATTCAAATCGAACTGAATATATATTTCGTCAAAGCCACTGTTGATTTCGATGTAACGCTCTACTTCGTCACGGATTTTTACCAACTCTTTTGGGCTTTCATTTTTCAAATATAAAACCTTGCGGTAGCGGTCATTTATCTTTGCTACGCTGGCGTTGGCTGGTCCTATTACGGAAAGTTGTTTGGCCTTAGATATTGTTAGTATGTACTTTTTAATATATTCCATCGCCAACGACAATGTCGCTTCATCTTCGCCACTCGCCATAATCGCTAACATATGCGAAGCTGGTGGGTATCCCAATAACTCACGATAGCCGATTTCTTCTTCGTAAAATGCTTGATAATCTTGCGTTTTGGCAGCCTCTATACAATAATGTTCGGGGTTGTAGGTCTGGATTATCGCCTCACCTTTATCATTGGCACGCCCAGCACGTCCCACTGCTTGAACTAATAGTTGAAAGGTGCGTTCCGCACAAGCATAATCATCAGCATATAGCGACAAATCAGCGGCTAACACGCCAACTAATGATACTTTTTTAAAATCATGACCCTTAACAATCATCTGGGTGCCAATCAAGATATCGGCTTTGTGTTTTTCAAAGGCCGCTAATATTTTGGCATGTCCATCTTTTCCTGAGGTTGTATCCATATCCATTCGCAAAACCTTGGCTTGCGGAAAACGCTTTTTGACTATTGCTTCTATCTGCTGAGTTCCCGCCTTGAAGCTACTAATGTATGATGAACCGCATTCGGAACATTTTGTAACTTCTTTGATTTCATAACCGCAATAATGACACGCCATTTTGCCATTGTTATGTAGCGAGAGCGCTACGTCACAGTGGGGACATTTTACGACATGTCCGCAAGAACGACATGATACAAATCCAGCATAACCCCGACGGTTTAAAAACAGCATGATTTGTTCTTTGTGATTGAGCGCATGTTCCATCGCACACGCCAAACGATTACTTAAAACTCCGCTATTGCCATTTTTAAGTTCTTCACGCAAGTCAACAACCGCAACCGTTGGTAATTCACCTACGCCAAAACGTTCGTCTAATGTAAATAATGCGTATTCGCCATTTTGGCAACGATAATAACTTTCTAACGAAGGGGTCGCCGAGGCTAATACTACTTTCGCTCCTTCAATCTCGCCTCTAGCAATTGCTACTTCACGGGCGTGAAAACGGGGCATACCCTCATTCTTATATGTGCCTTCTTGCTCTTCGTCAATAATAATCAAGCCAAGGTTGGGAAATGACGTAAATAACGCTGTCCGTGGTCCAATCATTATCTGGATTTTACCACTTCGGGCTTGTTCAAATGCCTCAAAGCGCGCGCCTTGCGACATCCTAGAATGAATAACGGCAACCTTGTCGCCAAATATTTCGTAAAAACGATTGACTGTTTGGTATGTCAAGGCTATCTCAGGAATTAAGACAATGCTTTGCTGACCTTTAACTAACATTTTTTCAATCAATTTAATATATATATGGGTCTTGCCACTGCCCGTTACGCCATGGATAAGGCTAGGGCGGCTTAGGCCTTGCCATTCAGCTTCTATTGCCTGCAAAACTGTTTCCTGTGCTTTTGTCAATGCTTCGGAGGGCTTGCCTTGATTTTCTTGAGGTTCTTGGCTTCCTCTTTTTTTAACTTGCTTTTTGACTGGCATAACAGTTTTAAGCGCTTTAATCATGGTCGAGCCATAAGTGTCCTTCATCCACGCTGCCAAGGCAATTAATTTCGACTCTATCGTAACTGCTGTTGGTGAAATCTCGATAATTTGCTTGATTTTGGTGGCGTCATAGGTCGTCTGGTTCGACAAGCGCACCACATACCCATACGTTTCTTTATTGCCACGCCCGAAGGGGATTGTTACTCTCATGCCGTTACTAAGGTGGCCTTGTAGGGCTTCGGGGATTTCGTATTGAAATGTATGGTCTAATTTTTCATGGCTAACATCAACAATGATATCGGCGTATTTTTCTTTCATTGAGCACCTGTACTTTATCTATTCTCTAAAATTCCTTGGATTATAATTCGTTCATCCATTGGATGTTTTTTGCCTTTTATTTCTTGGTAATCTTCATGTCCTTTGCCAGCTAAGATGATGACATCGCCTGGTAATCCGTTGTTGATAGCGTATGCAATGGCGGCTTTGCGGTCAATTATTTCCACGTACTTGCCAGCGGTCTTCGCCATCCCCTCTTTGATATAATCTATGATTGCTTGTGGGTCCTCATCACGCGGATTATCTGAGGTGATAATTGACAAGTCAGCAAGTCGTCCCGATACTTCGCCCATTTCATAGCGACGGTCTGGCGAACGATGTCCACCACAGCCAAATAAGCAAACCAAACGCTTTGGCTGATATTGCCTAAGAGTCTTTAAAATGCTTTCCAAACTCATTGCATTGTGGGCGTAATCAATCATTAAAGTAAATTCATCAGAAACTTTAACCATCTCAATTCGCCCTTTGACACTAGCACTTTTTAGAGCCTTTTGTATTTCTACGATTGGTACATTAAAATGTAGGCAAATGGCTATCGCTGTTAGCGAATTGTAGACACTAAATTCACCTGGCATCGCCAATTCTACTGGAAAATCCGCTTTGCCTTTAACTTGATAGTTGACACCCAAAACGCCTGCTTCATTAGTTAGTTGTACATCTACGGCACGTAAATCGGCCTTTGCGCCAAAACCAAATGTCTCTAATTCACAAGTACAACCCGCGATAATTTCATCAAAATGACTGTCATCAATATTGACAATTCCGAGACGACATTGTTTTAAAAGCATCTTTTTGCATTCTAGGTAATGTTCAAAACTATCATGCTCACTTGGTCCAATGTGGTCTGGCTCGATATTGGTGAAAATACCAATTTCAAAAGTGAAACCTGCGGTTCTATCTAGCATTAGCCCTTGTGATGATACTTCCATTACAACAGTGTCACACCCGGCATCAACCATTTCACGAAAATATTGTTGAACGGTCAATGACTCTGGGGTGGTATTGGTAGCAGGAATAACCTTATCGCCAATGATGGTTTCAATAGTACCAATTAAGCCGACTTTATAACCAGCATTTTCCAGGATTGATTTAACCATATATGTCGTGGTGGTCTTACCCTTGGTGCCAGTCACGCCGATGACTTTTAGTTCATTGGCAGGATGTCCAAAATAACTGGCTGAAATCAACGCCATCGCATAACGTGAATTGGCTACTTTAATAACCGTTACATCGCTAGGGGCGTTTGTTGCTTCCTCGACTATTAATACCTTTGCACCTTTTTCAATTACCTCGTCTATAAATGTGTGCCCGTCAGCTATTGCTCCGCGAACACAGATAAATAACGACCCATTTTTTACTTTGCGGGAGTCGTTGGTAACATCTGTTACTTCTATATTAACGTTTCCATTTAAGCACTCGTAGTCTAATTGCTCTAATAGTGTTAAAAGTTTCATAAGACACCTCCGATTTACATAACTCTTCAAAATATAGAATATCATAATGGGGGGTGTTTTTCAATAGAGCACATCGTTTAGATTAGCATTGCGTGCTAGCGGTGAGAGTGCTATAATTTGACTTATGTAGGGTGGAATTCCATCTCTACCCGTTAATAACATCGCAATGATGATACTAATATAATGACGACACTTAACACAATGACAACACGGAGGGATTTTATTATGAAATATTCTAATCGGATTTTAAATACACCACCATCATTTACAAGACGGATTTTAGCAGCGGCGGCAGACCCTAAAATCATCTCTTTTGCTGGCGGATTGCCAAATCCTGCGTCATTTCCGATGGCGGACATTCAAAAATCGCTTAACCGTGTCATCGGTGAATACGGCGATAAATTATTTCAATATGCAACTACTCCGGGGTATGAGCCACTACGACAATATATTGCTGATAGATATAACAACCAACACGAACTTGGTATAACCGCTGATGATGTTTTGATTACTACTGGCTCGCAACAAGCATTAGACTTAATTGGCAAAGCCATTTTAAATGAAGGCGATGGGCTGATTATTGAAGAACCTGGTTATCTGGGAGCCATTCAGGCATTTTCCATCTATCAACCAGACTTTATCACCGTTCCGCTTGAGGAGAAGGGACTTAATATTGATGCGCTAAATGATGCGCTAAAAGCACCGCATGTCAAATGTATGTACACGGTGCCAACTTTTCAAAACCCTTCGGGACTTACTTATTCTAAGGAAAATCGTTTGGAAGTGGCGAAAGCTTTAGAAGATAAAGATGTCTTTTTGATTGAAGATGACCCTTATGGTGATTTGCGTTTTAGAGGCGAAGCTTTGCCATACATCGGTATTAATAATATCGAGCATGGCATCATCTTGGGAAGTTTTTCTAAGACTATTACTCCAGGTATGCGCCTTGGTTTTGTTATCACCCGCAACAAGGAGTTGATGCATCATATTAATATCGCCAAACAAGCAAGTGATTTGCACACTAATATTTTCGCCCAAATTGTTATCTATGATTATTTGACTAACAATGATTATGCTGGGCACATTCAGAAAATAATTAAGATGTACTCAAAGCAAGCTGGCGTAATGTTGGAAGCAATGGAGCAATATTTTCCTGACTATGTCAAATATACCGACCCAGACGGCGGTATGTTCATCTGGGCGACGCTTCCCGAAGAACAATCGGCGATGGACTTATTCCATAAATCAATGGCAGAGAATGTTGCCTTCGTGCCCGGTAATCCGTTCTATGTTGACAAGGAGTCGGTTAATACTTTGCGCTTAAATTATACTAATTCAACTGATGAGATGATAGTGGAAGGGATTAAGCGCTTGGGTGGCGTAATGTAGCGTAGCCTGCTAGGCCTGTAGTTGCTGTTTATTTTATAAAAAAGACTAATAGCACCAAAATCCCCAGCGCAATTCGATACCAACCAAATACTTTGAAATCATGTTTTCGCACATATCCTATCAAGAACTTAATCGCCAATAGGGAAACGATAAATGAGACTACCATTCCTAGTAAGAGATACCACACTTCCAGCGCACTAAATGCTACACCGAAACGTAAAATTTTAATCAAGCTCACGCCCGCCATCACTGGTATGGCAAGGAAAAATGTGTATTCAGCGGCTACTCTTCGCGACATGCCAAGGATAATTCCGCCGATGATGGTAGCTCCTGAACGTGATGTACCTGGTATCGCTGCGAGCATCTGGAAGACTCCGATTAACAATGCCGTGGTCCACGTAATTTCTGCCAAACTGCGGATTTTGACACGGCGATTTTTTTTATTATAATTTTCAACAACAATAAATAATATACCATAAAAAATCAAAGCACTGGCAATTACAAAAGGGGCTACTTCTGGAGCCATTAATTTGTTGTCGATGGCATCGTCAAATGGTAATATTAATAATGCTGGCAAACACGATACTACTATCTTAAGCCACAGCATGATTTTGTCCATATAGACGTAGTCGTCTGCAAATAGTTGTAATTTCTCAATTACTGTATTATCACTAATCTTGTTCCAGAAACTGCCTTTTGATTTTTTGCTTTTTTTATGAAATGGCCAGATTTTCGGCCAGAAAATCAACAACACCGCTAAAATCGCCCCGAACTGAATGACATACATAAATAGGTCTTTGAACTCTTTGCTGACATTAAGATTAATTATTCCATCCAACAAATACAAGTGTCCGGTACTACTAATCGGTAGCCATTCGGTAATCCCTTCGACTATTCCTAATAAGATGACTTTAAGTGTTTCCACAATCCACATTTGTTTTCCCCTTTACAAATAAATTTTAATGTTTTAAATGAATATTCTTCCCAAATACACGTAAAATAATATAACGTTATTGATACAAGCATTACCATCGGAGCATATACAAGCACTGCATTACTCCTCTTGATGTTTTATTTGTGCTTTGCCATTACTATAATCTTCGCAAATTGCCGTTTTTAGTATAACATATATTAGGCAAAAATGCCCCGATTTTTGTTCGGGGCATTTTGGAGTATTTTATTTTGTTCTTCTAGTATTAATCTTACGAATTGCTTCCACGTTAACTTTCGGCTCTCGGTCCATCGTCAGCAAACCATTGACTTCCTGTTGCACATCAGTGGGGAAATCCATAAACATCTTGAACCTACATTGGAGTATTTCTATTATAATCTTCTACTCTTCTTCCTTCGATATATATTTTTCAGCTTGTTTGGTAAACATCTCATAATATTTCCCTTTTGTTTGCATTAATTCTTCATGCCCTCCTGCTTCAATAATTTCACCGTTATCCATCATATATATCATATCCGCCATTCTAACTGTCGATAATCTATGCGATATTAATATTACCGTTTTATCATTAGCAAGAGACACTATTTTTTGATTTATATCATATTCGGCCAATGGGTCGAGCGCACTTGAAGGTTCATCCAAAATGAGAATTTCCTTCTCCTCTACAAAAGCTCTTGCAATCGCAATTTTTTGTTCTCCCCCTCCTGATAAAGGAACTCCGTCGCTATCAAACTCGCGAGATAAGTTTGTATGAATTCCTTTCTCCATGCCAGCAACTTTTTCATAAATCCCACTATATTTCAAAGATACTATCAGCTTTTTTTCATTTTCATTATCTATGATATCATCTAGCAATACATTTTCCGCAACAGTCAAAGCATAGCACTTGTAATTTTGAAAAAGAACTCCAAATCTATTTCTAAGCATATCGACATCAACTGCTTTATAATTAATATCAGAAATTTCGATACAGCCACTGTCTGGGTCATAAAACCTTAGCAACAATTTTACCAAGGTTGATTTGCCAACACCATTGTAACCTACAATAGCAACCTTGGAGCCATGTCTTATTTCCATACTAATATTTTTCAAAACAGGAACCCGTTTGCCAGGATATGTAAATGAAAGTTGTTTTATTCTTATATTATTTTTTGTATTATTGATTTTTAGGTCATTTTTCGACGAGATGGTTGGAACATAATCGCGTATCTTTCGAAAATTTTCTACATACATACCGTTTTGGTATAATTCTGGTATCTGCCCAAATAATGCAAATAGCCTTTCGAGCAATTGTTGTGCAGCATTAAGCAAGGCGGCAAATGCACCTATGCTTAGATTTCCTATTGTGATTTGCCAAGAGGCAAACGCCATCACTGAAGACATCAAACTAAAGCCAACAATACTAAATGCACTATCATAGAAAACAAAAAATTTGCAATACTTTTTCACAACAATAAATATATTATCCATAGCCAATACAAATTTTTTATTCATCAACTTTCCAAGCTTGCCTAACCTCATTTCCTGGGCATACTGAGGCTCATAAAACATTTTTTTCGCATAGTCTGCTTCTCTTTGTGGGCGAGTTATTTCCATATCTCTCTCAAATACAATTTTACTTCGTTTAGTATTTAATAATATGTTTATAGCAAGTACTGCTAGACATATTAAAATCACAAATGGGTTTAATATGACAATCAAAGAAATTATCATGATTAGTGCGATTATACTCGATAAAATCCCAACCAAACAATCCATAACTCCATTGGCTCTATTTTCCGCCTCACTCATTGCTCTTACGTATTTATCATAGTATTCAGCATCGTCATAACAGGCAAGGTCTAATGACAAAGATTTTTCCAATAACTCCCCTTGTATCCCTTTTGATAATTTTTGCTGTGCCTTGGCACTAATATCGTTATTTATCCAAGAATTAAAAATAGAAGAAGCAGAGCCCGCTATAAAGGCAATTATAATAATCGTTAAAAGATATCTCAAATCACGTCCTTCTGATATGCCATCAATCGCTAGTTGCATCGTGATAATAAATATGAACGGTTGAATAGGCGCAGTAAGAGTCGATAACAGCCTGAATATTACATTACTCTTGCAATATTTCCACATGAACCCTAGCATATATAAGCTGTTCTGAATTGTTCTTTTCATAACGCCTCCTTATCATTGCTACTAAATTTTCTCTTATTGTAACTCTTGTAGGTTTTTATTTGTCGTGGCGAGCTCCATATGAAATTACCAATTTCTTCATCCATCTCTGCTTTTAGATGTTTGCGTGAGTGTTTGTACAAATTCAGCGAAATTACATGAGTCCACGGACAACAGCAATTTTTTGCCATTGTCCATCAGACAACTCCGTTGCTTTAACTCTTTGCCACCCAATATAACGCATCGAAAAATACCCCGACTTTTGTTCGGGGCATTTTGGAGTACTTTATTTTGTTCTTCTAGTATTAATCTTACGAATTGCTTCCACGTTAACTTTCGGCTCTCGGTCCATCGTCAGCAAACCATTGACTTCCTGCTGCACATCAGTAATCTGGGTATAGCAAAAGCCACTGATGTAATCAATATCTTGAATTGCTTTATGAATATCATCAAATCGCTTCATAAATGCTTCTTCGTCATTCACTTGATTACCATAGCCCCATCCCTCTTCGCTGTTAAAGGCGATACCACCAAATTCAGAGATGATAACTGGTTGTCCTTCATATTCATATCCTACAGCAAGGGGGAAGCGACCACTATTGTGCTGATAGTTGTTTTCCATCAGTTTATCACAATCCTCATATCGTGGGGTAAAGACTTCACCTAATTCCTCGTAATCGTGAAGCGTCACGATATCTGTCTTGGTTAGCTCCCAACCATCGTTGCTCACCACTGGTCGCATCTGATCAAAGGCTTTGGTTAGGTAGTAAATTCCTTCTGTGAACATCTGCATTTCTCTCCGATAGCTAATCTCACTAACTCCCCATGACTCATTAAATGGAGTCCAAGTAATAATCGATGGGTGGTTGTAGTGTTGCTTCACAATGCTCATCCACTCTTTGGTAGTCCGCTCGATAGCTTTATCACTAAAGGTATAGGCAGCTGGGAACTCAGACCAAATCAAGAAGCCTTTTTTGTCACACAAATATAGGAAACGATTATCTTCGATTTTTTGATGTTTGCGAGCACCATTGTATCCTAACTCCATCATCAAATCGATATCCCGCTCCAGCGCTTCAACTGATGGCGGGGTCAAATCCGAATCTTCCCAATAGCCTTGGTCTAGGACTAAACGCTGATATAACTCAACATTATTTAATAAAATCTTTTGACCGTGGATATGAATTTTTCGCATACCGAAGTAGGATTGTACTTCGTCGATAATCTCTCCATCCTTTACTAATTTGAAATCAATATCATACAAATTAGGATTTTCTGGATGCCAGTGTCTCATACTCCATGGGTCACCACCTACTAATACCGACAATGTAATCTTAGCCTTCTCTGCATCAAATTTAACTTTTCCTTGATTAACACATTTTCCATCAAATTGAATGTCTAGTTCAGCATAAATATCTTCCAATGTAAACTGGTTTAGATTGAGCTCTATATCAATTTTTTGCTCATCGAACATAGGGGTCATTTTCACATTGTCGATATAAACTGGTGAAACATATTCCATCCATACAGTTTTCCAAATACCTGTTGTTTGTACATACCAACAGCCAAAATTCTCATCTTGCCATCTTTGTTTGCCTCGTGGTTGGGTCGAATCTTTTGAGTCTTCTACCCGAAGAACTACTCGGTTTTCACCTTGGCTAATAAATGGGGTAATGTTGAATTTAAAAGCATGATACCCACCTTCGTGATGACCTACCATAGAACCATTCACCCACAGTGTGGTGTGATAATCTACTCCTTCAAAATGCAAAAGCACGTCTTTATCTGTGTTAATATCTACTTTTCGTTCGTACCAAACCACCTCATGGTGTGTAGTGTCGTGGATACCACTTTTCTTAGTTTCGTAGGTAAACGGCACTAAGATTTTATGTTCTTTTGCAATCCCATTATTCCAATTACTTTCTTCGCCCGCTCTTTTATCATCAAAGGCGAAATCCCACTCTCCATCAAGAGATGTCCACTGTTCACGGATGAACTGCGGACGTGGGTGGTGTTTTTTATCTACTTTACTCATACAAACCTCCTTTTTTTCTGGCTCCTAGCCACACTTTCATAGTTCCTTCTTTTCTATTATCCCATGCGAAATATGGGATTAATGTCAATGCAAAATCCACTTTTCGTTGCTTAAATGGATATTTGGTTTGGAAAATACTGACCTTCTCAACATTTAGCTCGTCATCCCATTTTCTTTGGAATTTGTAGTCATGAGCTACTGATAATTCGTCGTAGTAGAAATCAGGATTATCCACTTGTTCTGCACAGTATACGAATGGGCCTTTTGCAAATGCTATCTTGCCTCGATTAGCTTTTACTTGTTCGTTGCACGCTACTTTTCGTAGTGGATTGGCAAACTTAAGTTTAATTGCTCCTTCTCCAGCAAGTGCGATGGTTAGATACCCATGTTCGTCTGGTATAACAAAAACTTTCTTACCATTCACGCTAATTTCATATTCATGCGCCCAGCTTGGCACTCTTAAGCGAATACTTTGATATGTGTTGTCTTGATATTCTATTTTTACCTTTCCCTTCCACTGAAACTCGGAGGAAATTGTAAATGTACCTTTATCGGAAACATATTCACTGCCAATGTATTGGTTTACGATTAGCACATCTCCGCCAAAACTCAAACTATTAACACTTTCACTTGTTATATCTGTATCAGCACCCGCTATATCTTCTGATAGTTCTTCAGCAAAAATATAATTCCCAATAGATGGCAGAAATCTCGCCAAGTTAGTTGGGCAACAAGAGCAGTCGTACCACTCTTTCCTATGATGCTCACCCACTGAAGCCATTGGGTTTACATAGAAAAATTGGGACCCATCCAGTGAAATCCCTGATAGAATTCCATTATAAATACTTCGCTCAATCACATCTGCATATTTGCTATCTTTGTATATCAAATTCATATGATGGTTAAAATATACATTAGCAATGGATGCACAAGTTTCTGCGTATGCACTCTCATTTGGTAAAAAGTATGGTTCCATAAATCCTTCATTTTCTCGTGCCGACCCTACGCCACCTGTAAGATACATCTTTTTATTGTGTATATCATCCCATACGTTGATTAATGATTGTTCGTATTCATTGCCTTCCCCAATGCCTAACAAGTCAGCCATAGAAGCATACATATAAATGGCCCGTACCGAGTGTCCGACGGCCTCCTTAATATCTGTGACTAGAACATCATCTTGACAATAGGCCGGTCCCCACATATCTTTTTGCCAGATAGTGCCAATACCTAGTCCCTTCCCTCTTTGTCCTAGAAGCCATTTTGCAAACTTGAGATATTCAGCTTTTCCTGTGACTTTATAGAGCTTCACAAGGGCTAACTCGATTTCTTGATGTCCCTCTACCCAATTACGTTTGCCCTCACCGAAAACTCTCAGATAATGATTCACCATCTTCACAGCCACTTTTAGGAGCACATCCTTTCCTGTAGCCTGATAATATGCAACTGCTGCTTCAATCATGTGCCCACCACAATACATTTCGTGACGCTCCATGTCTGTCCACTTTTTATCTGGCTCTACTAATGTATAAAATGTACATAGATATCCATCTTCTTCCTGAGCCGCAGCTATGTATGAGATAATGGCATCTATTTCTTCTTCTAGGGCAGGGTCTTTTTCTAATTGCAGAAAGTAGGCCGCACCTTCCAATACTTTATATACATCTGAATCATTAAAATAAATGCCCTTCCACTCGCCTTCCATGAGGTTTCCAGCGATTTTAAAGTTATCGATACGCCCTGTTTCATAACACTTGTCTAGACAGTTTCGAATTAATGTCTTTTTCCATACGTTTAACTTATCGTTCCAAAAATCATCTATGATTTTAACTTGAGTAAAGTTGATATTTTTCAACATAACTCTCCCTTCTCACCTAAAAATTGCAACTATGACACTTTAAATCATTTTACTATTTCAGTAACAGTTGGACAATTTTGGTTTATCTAATTTGTATATTTCCTAATACTACGCTAGGCATATTTTATCACAGCTCCAAAGTCATTTCCTCGCAAAATGTTCAAATGCAAATTATGAACCATGGTTTATAATCTTAATCGCCTTGTTATTGAAAATATATATCACGGTGGCTGGTAAGTATAGCAAAACTCCTATAATATCCACAGTAATGAATGAAATCAATGTCCAAATACTAAGCCAAATCGGTATTTTGTTTGACGTTTTTGCATTTTTCTTAACCATTTGGGTTGAAAGATATATGTTCAATGCACCAACTAAGGTAAACAGTAACCCAAATAGCATGATAAATGAACTCACATGTTGGTTTATAAACCGTTCAAACATTAAATTCGGCACATCACCAGAATGTTCGAACAACAAATTATGCTGAAACCAAGTATGATAGTAAAACAATGTACTGGTACCTGTAATGATATTCCAAATACCACCAATTCTCACCAGTATTTTTTCTTTTTTCCGCTTTATCTGCATTACATTATTACCCGCTTATCCTTTCACGCCTGATGATAAGGATAGTGAAGTAATAAAATGCTTTTGTGCGAACAAAAACAACACAAATGTGGGAAGCAGTGCCAATACTGCTGATGCCATCAATCTACCTAGCGACTGATAATCCCCATAAATTCCACGAAGTAGCTGTAAGCCCGCTGTTACTGGCATTTTATCTACATTATTAAAAACTATTGATGGCCATAGAAAATCGTTCCACGAACCAGTAAAAGCAAATAGGGCTACTACGATTAAAATCGGTTTAGTTAATGGCACTATAATATGTAAGTAGATGAAAAAATCACTAGCTCCATCCATCTTTGCAGACTCATCGTACTCAGTAGGAACTCCTTTCATAAACTGCCTAACTAAAAATATATTTGCCACGCCGCCGAGTCCTGGAACCAGCGCTGCCCACATAGTATTCAACCAACCAAAAGTATTAACGATGCTAAATGTTGGTATGATATTCACAACTCCTGGGAACATCGATGCACACATAAGAATCCAAAACAGTGTGTCCCGTCCTTTAAACTTTAGCCGCGTGTAACCGTAGGCTGCTAATGATACGATAATTACTACTAGGACTGTGTGAACAGTTGAAATTAGTACAGAATTAAACATCCAACGTGCTAAAGGTGCATTTGATGTGTTGTTTAAAACCGCTATAAAATGGTTTAATGTCCAGTTAACTGGTAATAACTGAAAGCCAACTTGCGCAATTTCTGCTCCCGATTTAAACGTTGTTAATATGCCAAACAGCAGTGGGAAAACCCATAAACTCAGCATCGCAAAGATGAATAGGTAAGCAACAATTGTAGATTTTCTAGTTTTCATGAATTTTTACTCCTTTCTCTTTGCCTAATCAGCATACTTGCGCATCACTGCGAACTGGAATACAGAAATGATAACCATAACCGAACCTAACAGTATCGCCATGGCGGAAGCCATTCCCGCGACTGCCTGTCCTCGCCCAAAGGCCAAATCACGTATGTACATCATAGCTACGTAGGTAGACTCTGTTGGTCCTCCGTTTGTCAACATAACTGGCTGCCCATAGATGTTAAAAGCGCCAACCGTAGTCATGATTGTGGTATATAGCAAAGGGAACTTAATAGATGGAATGGTAATATAAAAGAACTTCTTCACCGCTCCTGCTCCATCGATTTCCGCCGCCTCATACATATCTCTTGGCACACCACTAAGAGCCGCCCGATAAATCACGAGGTTGCCCCCGATACCCCACCAAACAGATGTGGCAAGGATGATAATCCACGCATTCGGCTGAAATGAAAACCAGTTCACCTCAGAACCAAATAGATTGTTAATTGGTCCCACTCGTGGATTGAAAACTAAAGACCAGATTAGGGCTACTGCTGAAATAGAAAACAATCCTGGCACATAAAAAATTGATTGAAAAAACCCGGATGCTTTCACCTTAGCATTTAGTGCTACTGCCAATAATAGAGGAATGGTAACTAGAAAAGGGACTGCGGCGACTACAAAGATAACCGTGTTTTTTACCCCATTCCAAAATTGTCTATTAAATGTAGAACCTGTATTAACTAATATTTCTCGATAGTTATCTAATCCTACCCACTGCGGGCTACCTACTAAATCCCATCTAGTAAAAGAGGCATAAAGCCCATAAAATAACGGGATTATACCAAATATTAAAAACAAAATCAAATGCGGGCCGACATAAAAAAATTGAGCCATGCGGGGGCCTTTTATGCCCCCGTCCACTCTATTTTTTTTAGCTTTTTCGGTCCCTTTTGCTGTTTGGACCCCCATAAGCTATTCTCCTCTTTGTGCAATCATATCATCTGCTACCTGTTGTGCCTGAGCCAGTCCTTCTTCGACTGGTATTCTATCAAAAATTATATCTCCATTAACTTGCCCCAGAGCATCCCAAGCAGTTCCGTTATTCATAAATGAGTAAATAGCTAAACTTTCTCTTGCTTCATCTGTGCCCATTAGGAATGATTGAACCAACCCACTGTATTCAGGTGACTCAAAAACTTCAGTTGAAGCTGCATTTTGCCCTGAAGCCGCCCACATCATTGCATTTTGACGAACGAAGTCTAAGAACTCACCAATCGCAACATCAACTTCTTCAGAACGCTCTTTTGTTGGAACAGAAAATGCATGTGAAGATGTCCAGTTTACTGGTTTTGCATCTGCACTTACAAGTGGCGTATGAGCTACACCCCATTCAAAATTCAAATCATCTATACCCTCTAAGCTGGCAACAAACCATGTTCCTTCTTGGATGAAAAGTGACTGTCCACCTAGGAATAGTTGCCCAGCATCATCGCCATCTTCACTTGAGATACCAGCGGCTCTAATACGTTTCCATTCTTCAAATCCTTTAGCCATCTCAGGTGTGTTTAGAGTTGGTGTATTTCCTTCAAAGAACTTTCCGCCGTGCTGTGCTGCCCAAGAAGATGTGGTCCAGCCATCATGACTTACTGGAAATGTAACATATCCATCTGCTGCTGCGCGTTCACCAATTTCAATCATTTCATCGATTGTGATAGTTCCATCAGCTAATGTATCTGGATTACCATATTGTTCTACAAGGTCCTTGTTATAGTACAAATATGAAGAATGTACATCAAGCGGTACTGAATACACCGCCCCATCAACTAAACCTGCATCCCATACTTGCTCCAAAAACCCATCTCTAGATAATTGAGAATGTGGTGCAACAATTGCATCCATGCTTTCTATGATACCTTGGTCTTTAAATAAAGCTACTCTTTCCGTGTGCAATGTGATTAAGTCCGGTAAATCTTCTGAATTACCTGCGCTCGTTGCTGTAAGAAAAGCCGTGTAAAAATCTGGCGTTAGAACATTACGAACCTTCATGTCTGGGTCTGTAGCGTTATATGCCTCTACAATCTCTTCCCAATAATCTGCATCTGCTGCTCCAAATAAACTCCATACTGTTAGTTCAGGGTCTTTTTTTCCACAACCCATAAAAGCCGTGGCCATAGCCACCATACATAAAATAAGCACTGCTAATTTAAACTTCTTCATCTTTCTTCTTCCCTCGCTCTTCTTTTTTTATAGTCTTTTACTCACTTCTGTGTCACATTTATATCGCAAAACTATGTAAGCACAGATTTCACTTTCCTTAAGACCATATCACATGCCTTGGTTAAAATCAATAAAAAACACCCCCCCCCCTCGGCTATTTTTGTGCTTTTTGCACAATTTTTAAAGTTTTGTTGAATGAAATCACGTTGTTTATTGTGTATTATAACTGTTTATAAAATCATCTGTTCTGATACTTTTTTGCAATAAAAATACACTTATACCGAAAAGCTGCTAAAATGTTGTCACTACCACAACAAAAAAGGGGCTTTGGTATAAGTGTATTCTAATAAAATATTTTACTTTGCTTATTGAACTTGCGCTAATGCTTTTTTCGGCAACTAATCCAGTAAGCTACGAGCCGACTGAATAACCCAAATTGCCATCCATTTAGCACCTCTAAGGTCCGATGCAATTAGTCATTTTTCTTAATATTTTCCAACAAAGCTGTACAACCTCTTAAGACATCACGGTATGTTGCTTCAAAATCACCAGTATACCACGGGTCAGCGATGTCGCCGCTTTCACCAGTGTATTCTAGCAACAACTTGACCTTGTTATCTGGATTTCCGTCAAATATTCTATTCATGTTTTTAATATTCTGGCTATCCATGCCTAAGATGTAGTCGTATTTGTCATAATCCGCCTTGGTGATTTGAACCGCATACTTGCCCGCGCAATTAATGCCATGCTCGGCAAGCTTCTTGCGTGTTCCAGGGTGAACAGGATTACCTAGTTCCTCCGTGCTCGTGCCGGCTGATGCTATGTAGAACTTGTCTTGTAGTCCTGCTTTGGTAATCATGGCTTTGAAAACGAACTCGGCCATTGTTGAACGGCAGATGTTGCCGTGGCACACAAAAAGTACCTTAATCATATATAATTCTCCTCTCGAAATGCTCTGATTTG
>JGI994J12354_10001415_pt1 | contig 24200 bp, 20 predicted proteins | sample IntmicLarv3ML3BL_FD_12354 | JGI IMG/M metagenome (IMG submission 12354)
CGGCACCGCCGTCATTGTGCGCCCCTCGGGCACGGAGCCGAAGGTGAAGGTGTACATCCTCGCCAAGGCGGACACCCGAGCCGACTGCGACGAGCGCATCGTCCGCTATGAGGCGTGGGCGAATTGTCTGGCGGAGTGAAAACGGAATAATAAAAACGAGGCAGCGAAAACTGCCTCGTTTTTGTTGTAAATTACAGTGGATGACTATTCTGCGTATTCGCACCCACGTCCGAAATATTTAAAATTAGCGGTTAATGCTGGCTGTTCATTATCATGAATGTCGGCATAAAAGAGTTCTGCTCTAATTTTCGACAGAACCTTTCTAGGTATCTCTAATATGGTAATATCATCTGTTTTAGATAACTCTATCTCAATTAAAAATCGTTCACTGGCAGACGCAAGCGCAAGATTTTCATATGAATCTAAGTATCGCTTCCAAGAATCACGGTCTATTTCGCCAATGCGACTGAGCATCAAGGCTTCGTCTATGCTCTCGATTAACGTGTCTCCAAGTTCTATCTCCATCTCTTTTCTATCATGGAGCATATAGAATTTCGCTGACTTAACTTTGGCAACGCCGAGGCCGTCATTTCTTAGCTTGATACCTAATCTTCTCGGCAAATCAATCAACTCAAAGCTAAGAAACGGCCGCACACTCTCTTTACTTGATTTCTCCTGTCGAGAGTATGTGACAATAGATACGACAATAGCCGCAATAGAGATAACAGCTGTTGCAATAGATGTTATTGCTTGAGACACATCTGAATTATTTACTAGCCATTCAAACATAAATTATCACATTCTTTTTATTCCATTATTTCTTATCAATAAAGAGGAAAGTCGGAACTCGCCGTGGCAATGGCAACACCCAGTTCCGACATCAGCGCCGCATCGCCGCCGAATACCCGCTCCAGCACCAAGTGCTCCAGCGCCTTGTTGTACCAAATCCGGTCGAAATTGGCCAGCATACTCGCCGCCGTCTGACCGGAGCGGAACTCCTCCGGATTTTCCAAAAACTCATCGCAGACATAGACGGAAACCATCGTGTCCCGGTCGGCAAAGGCTGTGCGAACCTCTTGATAGAAGCCGTCAATCACCGTACTGAGCTGATTTTGGTCATAATCTGTGCCGTTTTTGATATAGCCAAACGTTCCGCTGGCGGGATAGTGCGCATAGGTGAGCAAAATTTCATCAAAGCCAAAATCTGCCGCCTCAAGCGCCAAATCAATCACATACTGCCGCACCGCCGATTTTGTCGGCGAAATCCAGCGGATATTGCTGTCATCCACCCAGCGGTAGCCGCTGTTGGAGAGGATACAAAACTCATAATCGCCGTCGCCGGCGGCCTGATCCTTGAAGCAGCTCATCACGGCGACAGTATAGGCCTGATATCTGCTCGTCAGCCCCTCAATCGTTTCGTTGATGACGATATCGCTTCCGCTGGCTCTCATAGAAATTGCCTTTTCCACGGCGCTCACGTAAGGAAGCACGCCGGATTCGTCCTTCATGCGCAGCGCATAGCCCATATCCTTCGGCCCGGCGGGCAGCGAATCGGCATCCGCATTTGTGAGATGCTTCGCATCCACAGACAAGTATGTGTGTATCTGCTGCGCCAGCTGAAATGTGGTCGGCGGCGGCGGTGGCGTGACCGCCGGCGTTTCAACCACCAACTCCGGTGTGGCGATGGGTTCGTCAATGGGCAGCTCCTTCGACAAAAAGGGCAGGTTAATTTGCACGCCATCGGCAGAATATATAATGTATGGCTGAAGCAGAAAAAAGCCAACCACAACCAAAACGGCAGCTATGGCAAGCAGAGCAAGGAGCAGCCGGAAAACCGGATGCTCCCGTCCTCTGTATGAGCCATACCCTTTGGTGCGATTGGCCATGTGCGCTCATCTCCAAACGTAATACTCAAGGTGCGAAATATTGGAACAAAATATTTCTCCTAGTCTGCCCATTCTAGCGCATCTTTGAGTACTTCGTCAAGTCGATTTAGTGAAGAAAGTATATTTTTTTTGTCATCTTCGGACAATTCGCCTAAAATCTCTGAAAAATAGCTGTGCACGCTGGTGACCGAGTTCTCTTTCAAACTCTCATATTTCTCTGTGGTGGCCACGTAAATCACGCGGCGATCTTGATCGCTGCGGTGGCGACGCACCAGTCCCAGCTTCTCCAATCGGTCGACAATACCGGAAATGGTACTGTTGGCGCTGCCCGTTTTTTCAGACAGCTGACCCAGAGGCATGCCGCCCTCTTCTCCGAGAACCGTAAGAACCAGAGCCTGCGGGAAGGTCAAATTCAGCTTTCCGAAGTGGCTGCGAAACACCTGCGACATGTGCTGGGTAACACGCAAAACTGACATTAGGATTTCACCGGGGTTATAATTAATCTTTACGCTCAAATTGAACACGCTCCTTTACAAACACAGGTTTTGTGTTATTATCATACTATAATTTCCTCTCCATGTCAATGAAAACGATTACTAATCGTATTCAAACTATTGCTTTTTCGCTAATTTTCCCCACCTTTTGACAAAATATCGCCAATTATCAATTACAATCTGTATGATTACATTACGTCATATTGAAGTGAGGTTTTACTATTGATTCAGTCAGAAATTCTCTCCAACGGGGTGCGATTCATCCGAGAACCCATCACCACCGTGCGCTCCTGCGCCCTGGGTATTTTCGTTGCGACCGGTTCCCGTCACGAGTCTCCCGCCGAGAGCGGTGCAGCCCACTTTATTGAGCATATGCTCTTCAAGGGCACCGCAGACCGTTCCGCTGCACAGCTCGCTGCTGAAAGCGATTTCATCGGCGGGCAGCTCAACGCCTATACCACCAAGGAGACCACCTGCTTTTACGTGCGTTGCTTAGACGAGCATCTGGGGCAGGCGGCCGACCTGTTGTGCGACATGTTTTTCCACTCGCGCTTCGATGAGGGGGATGTGCAGACCGAGCTGGGCGTGATTTTGGAAGAAATTGGCATGTACGAAGACACGCCGGACGATTTGGTTGCCGAGCGGCTCGCCGCCGCCATCTACCGCCGCTCTCCGCTGGGACGCCCCATTCTCGGCCGGGAAAAGACCCTGCGCACGATGACGGGGGAGTCTCTCAAGGCGTACAAAGAGGCACACTATCGGGGCGGTGACGTGGTTGTGGCGCTGGCCGGCAACTTTTCGGAAGTGGAGGTCAATCGTCTGCGGGAAGAGTTCTCCCGGCTCCCCGCCGGACAAAATCCATCGCCAAAGCCCGCCGTGTACCGCCCGGCGGTCACAGTGAAAAAGCGGGCTATCGAGCAAAACCATCTCACGCTGGCTTTCCCGGGACTAGCCTACGGGCATGCGCGCCGGTATGAGATGCAGGTGCTCTCTTTCGTTTTGGGCGGAGGTGTATCCTCGCGCCTGTTTCAAAATGTGCGGGAGCAGCAGGGACTGTGCTACTCCATTTACAGCTACGGCTCTGCCCACGAGGACACGGGCCTGCTGTGCATCTACACGGCTCTGGGTAAGGACACGGAACAGCAGGCGCTGGCGACCATGTGCGACACGATTGCGCAATTGGCCGCAGATGGCCCGACTGCTGAGGAGGTTCACCGTGCCCGGGAGCAGAGCAAATCCAACGTGCTCATGGGCATGGAGTCCACCCAATCCCGCATGAGTCGTTTGGGGCGCAGCAGCCTCTTCCACGACCACATCCCCTCGGCGGAGGAAATTGCCGCTGCGTATGATGCCGTTACCCGGCAGGGCGTGCAGGACTTGGCACGGGAAGTCTTCGACTTTGGAACGGCCTCTCTCTCGGCGGTGGGACGCATTGCCACGAGCGAGGAATACCAAGGCCTCCTGCACAAGTATTGCACTTGTGAGTGACTTCCGGCACGGCACGCCGCTGCAAAAAGCAACAGCTTGGGTACGAACATTTCAAAGGGCATTTGTTCATATCCAAACTGTTTGACGGCTTATTTTTTAGTTTGTTCCGGAAATAATAAAAATAGTTCCTATTATTTTAGTGCGACAGAAATCTGCGCTGCGACCCTGGCGTTGTTGTAAACGAGCTGTATATTTGAGGCCAGACTATCCCCGCCGGTGATGTCTTTGATTTTCGCCAGCAGGAAGGGTGTGGTCTCTTTTCCGTGGATATCCAACTGCTCCGCCTCGGCGACGGCCTCGTTGATGGCTTGGTTAATCACGTCAAAGTCCATGGCGAATTCCGTCGGAATCGGGTTTGCCACCAGCATGCCGCCCTTGAGACCGAGCTCTATGCCCGCACGGAAAGCATCCGCCACCTGCTGGGGCTCGTCCATGCGATAGTCCACGCCATAGCCGCTTTTACGGGTGTAAAATGCGGGCAGCTCGTCCGTGCCAAAGCCGATGACCGGAACGCCTTTCGTCTCCAAATACTCCAGCGTGAGCCCGATATCCAAAATCGACTTCGCCCCGGCGCAAACGACCATCACGGGCGTCTGCCCCAGCTCCTCCAAGTCGGCGGAGATATCCATCGTCATCTCTGCGCCTCGATGCACGCCGCCGATGCCGCCGGTAGCGAACACGGAGATTCCCGCCAGATGGGCGATAATCATGGTTGTCGCAACCGTTGTTGCGCCGTCGATGCCCTGTGCAACGGCGACCGCCAAATCACGGCGGCTCACCTTCTCGATGACATTGGCGGGGTTTGCCAAAAATTCCAGTTCTTCGGCGCTCAAGCCCACCTTGAGCCGCCCGTCCAGAATCGCAATCGTGGCGGGAGTCGCCCCGTTGCTGCGAATGATGCGCTCCACCTCTTGGCTCATGGCGATGTTCTCGGGGTAGGGCATGCCGTGGGAGATGATGGTGCTCTCCAGTGCGACGACGGGCTTGCCTGCCGCAATCGCCTCTGCCACCTCGGGGCAAATGTCTAAATATTTCTCAAAGCTCATAGATGTCACTCCTTATATACATTATAACTTATATCGTGATTTCACGATGTCAACCGCCATCTGCGAGTTCACCGTCTCCTCGCCCTCCATGGCGATGGCGGCGGCAGAGAGTCCGGCCTTTGCCGCCCGCACCAAATCGTAATCCTCCAAATGCGCCCACGCCAGCGCCGCCATAAAGGCATCACCTGCGCCCGTGGCATTGCGTAGCTCTGCCTTGACGCAGGGCACCACCTGCCCGCCGCTCCGGTCAGCGCAGTACACCCCGCTTGCACCGAGAGAGAGGAACACCCGCTTGAGACCTGTGCTCAGCATGGCCTGCGCTGCGTCTTTCATGGAGAAGTCATCGATAACGGCGATGCCGGTGAGAACCTCCGCCTCCATGCGGTTGGGCTTCACGGTGTGGAGCTTGCCCAACGCCGCCTTGAGCTTGCCCGCCTTTGCCGTGGAAACCGGATCGGCGAAAATGGGCGCTTTGCAGTGCTCGGCGAGCCACAAAATGCTCTCAGCAGGGATGTTGGTGTCCAGCACCACGAGCTGTGCGCCGTCGAGCAGCTTTTGCCGCCGCTCCAAAAAGGCGGGCGTGATATGGTCGTTGATATCCATGTCCACCAGCGCCACGGACATGTCGCCGTCGCCGTCGAGGACATAGAGGTACGTCGCCGTCACGCCGCCGGGCACGGTGAGCGCACCGCTTAGGTCAATGCCCAAATCCCGACAACTTTGCTGTACCACCGGCGCAAAATCGTCCTCCGCCAACGCCGTCACCAGCCGCACGTCCAGACCCAGCAGACTCATGTTGTGGGCGATGTTGCGCCCCACGCCGCCGATGTTCACCCGAATTTTCGCCGGGTTGGAATCTTGCGGCACCAAGGCCTTGTATGGCCGCCCGCCGATGTCACGGGTCACGCCGCCGACTACCACAACATACGGCCGCTGCCGCACGATGTAGCCCTTGCCGACGATGTGCCCCTTCTTCATCAGGTTGGAGATGTGCACGCCCGCCGACGAGCGGGCGATGCCCAGCGTGTCCGCCAGCTCTTGCTGGGAAATCTGCGGGTTTTCGCTGATGATGCGCAGCAGCTCCTGCTCCCGCTGTGTCATGAACCCACCTCGATTCTAAATATACGCTTATTTTGATAGCTTGTGTTTAGCATAGCGGTTCTGCCGCAAAAAGTCAAGCCCTTTTCCTGCGCGCGGCGGAGAAAACCCGCCCTTGCAAAAGCCTTATATCCGTAGTATAATAATACATTATGCGTATATGAATATTCACACAGGAGGAACGTAACATGCAACGAACAAGACTGGCGCAGCTTCACGCAGATGCCGCCGCATTTTCCGGCCAAACCGTCACCGTGGCGGGCTGGGGCAAAAATCTGCGGGATATGAAAACCTTTGGATTTATCGAATTGAACGACGGGAGCTGCTTCACCCCGATTCAGGTGGTGTTTTCCGCCGATAATTTGGATAATTTCAACCAGATTGCCCGTTGCAACGTGGGCACCTCTTTCGTCATTAGCGGAAAATTTGTCCTCACACCGGAGGCCAAGCAGCCCTACGAGCTGCAAGCCGCCGCTATCGAAATCGAGGGCGCATCCTCGCCGGACTATCCCCTCCAGCCCAAGCGCCACAGCGTGGAATACCTGCGCACCATCGCCCACCTGCGCCCACGCACGAACCTCTACTCGGCGGTGTTTCGCATCCGCTCTGTGGCGGCGCACGCCATCCACTGCTTCTTCCAGGACAGGGGCTTTATCTACGTGCACACGCCGATTATCACCGCCAGCGACGCCGAGGGCGCAGGGGAGATGTTCCACGTGAGCACCCTCGATGCGCAAAATATCCCCATGAAGGACGGCGAGGTGGATTACAGCCAGGACTTTTTCGGCAAGCCGGCTTGCCTCACTGTGTCCGGTCAGCTCAATGTGGAGACCTTCGCCATGGCCTTCGCCGACACTTACACCTTCGGCCCGACCTTCCGCGCCGAGAACTCCAACACCCCCCGCCACGCCTGTGAATTCTGGATGATTGAGCCGGAAATCGCCTTCGCCGATTTGCAGGACGACATGGCGCTGGCCGAGGATATGGTGAAGTATATCATCCGCACGGTGCTGGAAAAATGCCCGGCGGATATGGAGTTTTTGAGCAAGTTTGTGGACAAGGGACTCGTCGAGCGTCTCACCGGCGTGATGAATGCCGAGTTCGGGCGGGTGAGTTATACGGAGGCCATCGAGATTTTGAAATTCTCCGGCCAGAGCTTCGAGTTCCCCGTCGAGTGGGGCTGCGATTTGCAGACCGAGCACGAGCGGTATTTGACCGAAAAGCACTTCAACCGCCCCGTGTTCGTCACAGACTATCCCAAGGAAATCAAGGCATTTTACATGCGCATGAACGATGACGGCAAAACCGTCGCTGCCACGGACTGCCTCGTGCCCGGCATCGGCGAGCTCATCGGCGGCAGCCAGCGCGAGGAGCGCCTCGACATGCTGGAAGCCCGCATGACAGAGCTGGGACTCAACCCCGAGGACTACTGGTGGTATCTCGACCTGCGCCGCTACGGCGGCACGAAGCACGCAGGCTTCGGCCTCGGCTTCGAGCGCATGATTATGTACCTCACGGGCGTGGCCAACATCCGCGACGTGCTGCCGTTCCCGCGCACGGTGGGCAATGCGGAATTCTAAGCAATCAAACTCTTTCGCAGCGTATGCTGCGAAGGAGTTTTCATATAATTCGCTCTTCTTGGACAGTTCGGAAAAATCTTGACATTTTTTCGTTTCGTGCTATAATCATGAGAGAAAAATGACGCTGAACGGGAAAATAGCGGATTTCGCACTGGATAGAGAGGGACGGCCATCGGCTGCAAGTCGCCCTGCATTGCGCCTGCTTGGTTCGCCCGGGAGTTGCTGTTGAGAGACAGACGGCCTGCTTCGCCGTTATCCGAAGTGCAAAGTGCGCAGCTTGTCTGCGAATTTGGGTGGTACCACGGAAGCACAGCTTTCGTCCCAGTGCGGGGCGGGGGCTTTTTTTGTTTCCCCCAAACGCTTGATTTTCATACAAAATAACATCCAAAGGAGATGACACCATTGAAAGAACAACTAGGGGCCATCGAGCGTGAGGCGCTCGCCGCCATCGGCGCAGCGCCCGATTCCGTCGCACTGGAAGAGCTGCGGGTGAAATATCTGGGCAAAAAGGGCGACCTAACCGCCATTTTGAAGCAGATGGGCAAGCTCTCTGCCGAGGAACGCCCCGTCATCGGCGAGCTCGCCAACAAGGTGCGCGAGGCGCTCGCCGAGGCCATCGACGGCAAAAAGCAGACCCTCGCCGCCGCCGCCCTCACCGAAACCCTCAAGGCCGAAACCGTGGACGTTACCATCCCCGGCAAGTCGCCCGCCTTCGGCCACCGCCACCCCATGAGCATCGTCATGGAGGAGGTGCGGGATATCTTCGTCGGCATGGGCTTCTCCATCGCAGAGGGTCCGGAGATTGAGTACGCCGTGAACAACTTCCAAAAGCTCAACACCCCCGAGGGACACCCCTCGATGGACTGGCAGGACACCTTTTATTTTAAGGAGGATTCCACCGTCATGCTCCGCAGCCAGACTTCGCCCGTGCAGGTGCGCGTGATGGAAAACCAGCAGCCCCCCATCCGCATCATCGCCCCCGGCCGTGTCTACCGCAAGGACGAGGTGGATGCCACGCACAGCCCCATGTTCCACCAGATTGAAGGCTTGGTTGTCGATAAGGGCATCACGATGGCCGACCTCAAGGGCACGCTCAACGCCACGGTGGAAAAGCTCTACGGCGTAGGCACAAAAACCCGCTTCCGCCCGCACCATTTCCCCTTCACCGAGCCCAGCTGCGAGGTGGATGTGCAGTGCCACAACTGCGGCGGCGCAGGCTGCCGCATCTGCAAGGGCGAGGGCTGGATCGAGCTGCTCGGCGCCGGCATGGTACACCCGAACGTCCTGCGGGGCTGCGGCATCGACCCGGAGGTTTACTCGGGTTTCGCCTTCGGCATGGGCGTAGAGCGCACGGCGATGCGCCGCTTCTCCATCACCGATTTGCGGCTGCTGTTTGAAAACGACATGCGCTTTCTGGCGCAATTTTAAGGAGGGCGGACGAAGATGAATTGTTCCAAAAAATGGCTCAATGAATACGTTGCATTGACCGTGACCGATAAAGAATTTTCCGACGCCATGACTATGAGCGGCTCGATGGTGGAGGGCATCCACGACCAGCACGAGGGCATCGCAAACGTCGTCGTGGGCAAGGTTTTGTCCATCGCTCGCCATCCGGATTCCGACCACCTCTGGGTCTGCCAAATTGACGTGGGCAGCGAGCAGGTGCAGATTGTCACCGGTGCGCAAAACGTCAGCGAGGGCGACCTTGTCCCCGTCGCCAAGGACGGCTCGACCCTTGTCGGCGGCGTAGAGATTAAGGTGGGCGAGCTGCGGGGCGTGGCCTCTCAAGGTATGCTCTGCTCGCTCAAAGAACTGGGACTCACGCTCCACAACTTCCCCTACGCCATCGAGGACGGCATTTTCATTCTGCAAGAGGACTGCGCCCCCGGCGACGATATCTGCGCCGCCATCGGGCTTGACGACCACGTCGCCGAGTTTGAAATCACCCCGAACCGCCCCGACTGCCTCTCCATGATTGGCATTGCCCGGGAGGCGGCCGCCGTATTCGGCAAGCCGCTCATGCTGCACACGCCCGAGGTGAAGGGCGGTGCGGGCAACATTTTCGACCATCTGGACATTGACATCGAGGACGGTGCGCTCTGCCCCCGTTACACCGCCCGCATGGTGAAAAACGTGAAAATCCAGCCCTCGCCCCGCTGGATGCGCGAGCGCCTGCACGCCGCCGGTGTGCGCCCCATCAATAATGTGGTGGACATCACGAACTACGTCATGCTCGAGTATGGCCAGCCCATGCACGCCTTCGACTTCTCCTGCGTGGAGGGCGGCAACATCTGCGTTCGCCCCGCCCGGACAGGGGAGAGCCTCACCACCCTCGACGGCAAGCCGCATGCGCTGGAGACTGACATGCTGGTCATCGCCGATGAAAACCGCCCCGTCGCCGTCGCCGGTGTCATGGGCGGCGAGAACTCCGAAATCGTGGGCGACACGGCGATGGTCGTGTTCGAATCCGCCAACTTCAACGGTATTTCCATTCGCAAAACCGCCTTCCGCCTCGGCATGCGCACCGATGCCTCCGCCCGCTACGAGAAGGGCTTGGACGCCATGCTCACCATGATTGCGGTCAACCGTGCCTGCGAGCTGGTGGAGCTGCTGGGCTGCGGCGAGGTGCTCGACGGCGTGATTGACGTAATTGCCGCCGACAAATTCCCCACCGTACTGGACTTGCAGGCGGACAAAATCAATGCCCTGCTGGGCACGGACATCTCCGCTGAGGCCATGAGCGGCTACTTGACCACCCTCGGCTTCACCGTGGACGGCACCATCGTCACCGTGCCCTCGTGGCGCGCCGACGTGGAGACCTACGCCGACCTCGCCGAAGAAGTCGCCCGCCTCTACGGCTACAACAACCTCCCCGCCACCCTCATGCGGGGCGAGACGACGATGGGCGGCCTCACTCCGACCCAGCTCGCCCAGCGGCAGGTGAACCAGCTCTGCCGCAGCATGGGCTACAGCGAGATTTTGACTTACTCCTTCACCAGTCCCGCCTACTTCGACAAAATCGGCCTCGCCGCCGCCGACCCGCTGCGGGACACGTTGACCATCCTCAACCCCTTGGGCGAGGACACCTCCATCATGCGCACCACCGCCCTGCCCTCCATGCTGGAAATGCTGGGGCGTAACGAAAACTACCGTAACACCGCCGCCAAGCTCTTCGAGCTTGCCACCGTCTATAAAAAGGACGGCAGCGACTTGGGCTGCGAGCGCATCACCATCTCGATGGGCGCTTACGGCGAGGGCACGGACTTCTTCTCCGTCAAGGGCGAGGCAGAGGCACTGTTGGGCTCCATGAACGTGGAAAAGGTGACTTATCAGCCGCTGAGCGACAATCCCAGCTACCACCCCGGCCGCTGCGCCGCCATCTATTGCGGTGATACCTGCCTCGGCATCATCGGTCAGGCACACCCCGCCATCGCACCGAATTTCGGGCTGAGCAGCGCCGCTTTCGTGGTGCAGCTCGACTTCCAGACCCTGCTGGCTGTCCGTGCGCCGGAGGCGCTGTATCAGCCGCTGCCAAAGTTTCCCGCTGTCACCCGTGACATCGCAGTGGTCTGCGACTTGTCCGTCACGGTGGGCGCACTCACCGCCGCCATCGAGTGCGCAGGCAAGCTGCTCGTCGGAGTGAAGCTCTTTGACATCTACACAGGCACGGGCGTGGCCGAGGGCAAAAAGAGCGTGGCTTTCTCCCTCAAGCTCCAATCTCCCGCCCGCACGCTCACCGATGCGGAGGCAGACGGCGAAATCGCCGCCATCCTCGCTGCGCTGGAGATGCAGTGTGCCGCCGTGCTTCGGTAATAAAACTGTAACCTTCCGCCTCTTTACAGAAACTACCGTTTGGTGTACACTATAAAGTGTGAAAGGCGGGTGCTGCTGTATGGATTTGGATTACACCAGAAAATTCAGCTTGAATTACGACAAAGATCAAGAAATTCGTGAAACTTTGACCTCCGTGTTTGCCTCGTTGAAGGAGAAGGGATATAATCCGATCAATCAGATTGTTGGTTACATTCTCTCGGAGGATCCCACCTATATTACCAACCACAACAATGCCCGCGCCCTCATCCGCAAATTGGACAGGGACGAGCTGTTGCAGGTGCTTGTCAAGAGCTACCTAAGCGGAAAATAATAATAAAACCCTGCCGGAACTGGTTCCGGCAGGGTTTTATGCTAATTTTAGCTTTTCTTCAGAGCTTTCCCATGATGGCGGCAATCAGCGGCAGTGTGAGCAGCGAGAGCAGGGTGCTCAAAGTGATGCTCTGTGCCGCCGCACTCGTATCGCACTGGTAGCGCTGGGCGAAAATGCCTGTGACCCCTCCCGTCGGGCAGGCGCCCAGAAGCACCAGAGCGACCAGAAGTGATTGATCCACGCCGAGGGGCAGGGTCACGGCGGCAAACAGCGCCGGAAACACCAGTAATTTAAGTAAGCTTGCGCCGTAGAGCTCTTTCTTGCGAAACGTGCTGATTAAATCCACCCGCGCCATCTGTGCGCCGATAATCAGCATGGCCAGCGGCGTGTTGAGCCCGCCGAGGTAGTAGACCGTGTTGCCAATCGGCGCCGGCAGCTTCCAGTCCATCGCAAAAAGAAAAAGCCCGAGCACCACGCCCAGCGTCCCCGGGTTGAGAATGGCTTTTTTCACGCTCACCTGCGCCTTACCGCCCATCACCCACACGCCGAAGGTCCATTGCAGCAGGTTGAACACCGCAATCATGGGCACGGCATAGATGGCTCCGTAAGGGCCGTAGAGCGAGAGCATCAAGGGGATGCCCATAAAGCTGCAATTGGGGAAAATACAGCCGAACCGCAGCGTGTCTCGCCGATTCGCCTCCGCTTTTTTCCAAAACAGCATGCTGCCGACGATGGCCAGCAGAAAATATATGCAACACAGGCCGATGCCAAGCCAAATGGTGGGCAGCATTTCCGCCCCGCCCTCCAGCTTTTGCAGCGAGTCCACCAGCACGCAGGGGGCGCCGACATAGAGCAGGATGAAGGACAGTCTTGCCGAAAAATCCTCCGTCATCTGCCCCTTTTTCTCCAGCGCAAACCCCACGGCCATCATTAAAAATAGCGTGACGACTGGCTGGGCCACGACTGATAAACTCTCCAACATCTGTTACACAACTTCTTTCTATTTTGTCGCCCTGCCGGGCGAGGGCCTTGAATTGGTGCTTCTTCTCTCTGTCATTCTGAGCGAAGCGAAGAATCTTAGCTCTCTTTGTGCTTTTCCTGCGGGAATTTGGGGGCGAGTGCGGAGTGTAGGGAACAACCCCCGTGTTGTTCCACTACAATGAGCGGGTATTGAGAAATTCGGAACGACACAGGGGTCGTTCCCTACGTTTTCACGCACAGCCGAACATTCCCACTGTAAGAGGGCACAGCCCGACAGAAGAACATCACGCAGGCAACATTTCCACCGCCATCCACCGCAGTATCAAGCGTTTCTATGTACACTTCTACTTTTGGCAAGCGTAACCCCATCGGCTTTGTTGCATCGAGGACGCTCCAACGCTAAGAGCGTCCGAAATTGCAACTTCCAGCCGATGGAAAAGCATTTTTTGGTTTCTTTTTGATGCTTCAAAAAGAAACAGCCCTTGCGGCTTGAGCGTGCTAAAAAATAAAGAAAATAATCTACAGAAAACCAGCAGATAGAAGAAGGACTGATTCAACGACCCTCGTAAAAACAAAAAGTCACTCGCCTCAAGCGAAACTTGACAAAACTAAAAGTAGCGAAAAATCATCAAAATAAGAAACCCTCATAAAATCCAACCAACCGCACATGGCGCAAAAACTATTTGCCAACACAAAACTTCTCAAAAATCCGTGCCGTCATATCCTCCCGCAGACTCGTTCCGTTGAGCTCGCCCAGAGCCTCCAGCGCCAGCTCCAAGTCAGCGATGACCGCATCGGGCGGCACGCCATGCCGCAGGCTCTCCGCCGCCTGCGCAAGATACTCCATGCCTCGGCTGGCGGCATCAAACTGGCGGGCATTGGTGAGCACGCTGCCCAGCTCCCCATGCTCTGTCGGAGGGAAAAGGGCGGTAATTTGCCGCTCCAGCTCGTCCAAGCCGGTTTTTTCTTTGGCGGAAATCAGCACCGACCGCACCGGCAGTCCTTCTATGGGCACGCTCGCCCCCAAGTCCGCTTTGTTCACCAGTGCCAGCACCGGCACGCCCGCAGGCATAGCGGCGGCCACCGCCTCGTCCTCGTCGGTGAGCGCCTGCGTGCCGTCCAGCACCCACAGAATCAAGGCTGCGCCCTCCATGGCCTTGCGGCTGCGCACCACGCCCAGCTGCTCCACCAAATCGTCGCTCTCCCGCAGCCCCGCCGTGTCAATGAGCCGCAGGCTCACGCCGCCGAGGCTGATGTGCTCCTCCACTGTGTCGCGGGTGGTGCCCGCAATATGGGTGACAATCGCCCGCTCATAGCCCAAAAGCGCATTGAGCAGCGAGGATTTTCCGCTGTTGGGGCGGCCGACGATGGCGCAGGGGATGCCGCCGTTGTGAAAACGGCCTGTCTCATAGCTTTTCAGCAGCGCAGCGCACTGGCGCACGGCCTCGTCCAGCGCCTGCTGCAGCGGCTCAACGGTGAAGGCATCAATGTCCTCGTCGGGATAGTCCAGCACCGCATGAAAGTGGGCGGCAACGGTCAAAAGCGGGTCATAAATCCCCGCAATGCGGCGGGACAGTGCCCCGCCCAGCTGTGCGGCGGCGTTTTTCACGCCGCCCTCTGACGCAGCATCAATCAAATCGCCGACGGCCTCTGCCTCGGCCAAATCCAGTCGCCCGTTGAGGAAAGCCCGCTTGGTGAACTCCCCCGCCTGCGCAAGTCGGGCACCGCAGGAGACCAGCGTCTCCAGCACCAGCAGCAGCAGCGTGGGCGAGCCGTGACAGTGAAATTCCGCCATATCCTCGCCGGTATAGGAAAACGGCCCCCGCCGGACAACGCAGAGCGCCTGATCCAGCGCCGTGCCGTCCGGTGCACGCAACGTGCCCAGCACGAGCTGCCCAGGCTGCCAGTCGGACACCGCTGCGCCGCTCTTGGCGGCAAACAGGCGGTCAACAAGCGTCATGGTGTCCTCGCCGGACAGGCGAACGATGCCGACAGCACCCTTTCCCGCCGCCGTAGAAATGGCTGCGATGGTATTTCCCGACATGTCCGACCCTCCTTTTTCATAAAGGGTGCAGCAAATCGCTTCGCAGTACACACCCTGTTGTCACATGGGAAAACAGCTAAAAGCATTGTAGCATCAACCGATTGGAAACGCAAGGGATGAATGGTATTTCCCGTGTACAAGCCGTTTTTTAGCGTGGAAAGAATTTTGGTTGTTTTGCCATTGAAATAATTCTCGACAAGAAATTATGTCAACTGCCACATGCATAAGCGGAAGAAATTGTTGACATAACACCTGTGGATAACTCTGTGGAAAATGTGGATAACCCTTGATGAAGCGTGCTTTTTCAAGTTTCAAGCAATTACGCTAATATGCACCATCTTTTGAATAAGCCCTGTCAAAAAATAATTATGCCAATCAATTGATTGTGCATATCAAAGGAGAAACCTCCAAAATGAACCCCCACGAAATCGACGCACTCAAAAACGCCAAGCAACGACTAAAAGCCCACAGCCCCAGCGGTTTCGACAAAATAGTTGTCGCAGCAGCCGTAACGATAGCCGAGCAATGCAATGACCCTTGCACGGTGAGTATCAAGGAACAATTTGACAGTCCGCTCGGACACAGACGTGACCCGCAAGGCGGACGACAAGTCCCGCACGTCCCCACTCATCGGCTGGCGTGGAGTGTGTCGATGTGGAGACTCTCGCCGCCGCCATAACCCCTTGTCCTGTCTCTCCGGCGGCGCAAACTGTCACATCTCGGGAAAGCTCACAAAAAGATAGGCCGTTTTTTCTGTTTTTTGTTACTAATTTCTATGTTCTTTGATTGAAAGTCATCATACACTCTGGTATACTAAAAATAAGTTACTGTATCACGAAGGAGGCGCACTATGGCAGAGCTTGGAACCATCATTTTCTTGACCCGAGAAAACGAACCCTCCGGTGAGCGCACACGTGCAACCTTACTAGGGCCGCTTGGCGTCTCTACTTATTTGACTCATCTGGTCTCTTCGTTGCAGGCGGCGGGCGTGGGCTCTTTCCTCGTGGCCTGCCACGCAGAGGACGAGGGAAAAGCGGCCGACTCCTTCCCCGAGGGCACTGTGTTTACCACCACCGGCACCACCGGTGGCGACAAGACGCTCTCCGCCTTTTTGGAGCGCTTCGAGCGGGTGGCCGTGTTCACTGCGCCGGTGTATTTCTCCGATGCCGCCTGCGGCTATCTCACGAGCGGGGAGTCGTTGCCTGTCGGTGTGCGCCCCTTGCGGGGCACGGGCGTTTTCCGCACGGATACGGCGGCGCTTCTGTCTGCGATGACCGAGGGCGAGGAATTTTTCTCCGCACTGTCCGGCCAGGGCGAGGAGCTGCAAATGCAGAGCGACCACGAAACCCGCACGGTACACCTGTGGGACAGTCGCACTTTCCCTCACCCGCACGAGGGCCACGCCCGCACGAATCTGCTCGCCCGCCACACGGCCGGGGGCGTGCGCATCCTCTGCCCGGAGAACACTTTCTTCGACCCCCGCACCGTCATTGGCGAGGGAACAACGCTCCTGCCCGGCACGATTTTGCGGGGCAGAACCACCATTGGTGCCAACTGCGAAATCGGCCCGAACAGCATGATTACCGACTGCACCGTGGGTGACGGCACCGTCATGAACCAAACGCAGGCGCTGGAGAGTAAAATCGGTAACCACTGCAACATTGGCCCTTTTACTTACATTCGTCCCAACTGTATCTTGGCGGACAACGCCAAGGTGGGCGATTTTGTGGAGCTGAAAAACTCCACCATCGGCAAGGGCACCAAGGTGCCCCACTTGACCTATGTCGGCGACAGTGACGTGGGCGCAGGCTGCAACTTTGGCTGCGGCAGCATCACGGTCAACTACGACGGCCTCACCAAGGAGCGCTGCGTCGTGGAGGACAACGCCTTCATTGGTTGCAATTCCAATCTGGTTGCGCCCGTTCGCGTGGGCAGCGGTGCCTATATTGCCGCCGGCAGCACCATCACCATCCCTGTGCCGCCCAACAGTCTGGCCATCGGCCGCACCCGTCAAGAGGTGAAAAAGGACTGGGCGAAAAAGAAGAAAAAATAGACGCTTTTGCGTCTATTTTCTGTCCTAACGGAACAACGCACCATACAAACGAGCCATTGCTGCCACAGGCAGCGGAATATAAAAAAGCATTATGGGGGAAGCAAATCATGATTTCGCACGGAAAAGATATCAAAGTATTCAGCGGTAACTCTCACCGCCCTCTGGCCGAGGGCATCTGCGCCGAGCTGAGCAAGCTCAAGGGCTCCAATGTCACGCTGGGTAACTCAGAGGCGGGTAAGTTCTCCGACGGGGAGATTTTCGTCTCCATCTACGAGACCGTTCGCGGCAGCGACGTGTTCGTGGTGCAGTCCACCAGCAATCCTACCAACGACAATCTGATGGAAATGCTCATCATGATTGATGCGTTCAAGCGCGCCTCCGCCGGGCGCATCACGGCCGTCATGCCCTATTTCGGCTATGCCCGGCAGGACAGAAAGGCCAAGCCCCGCGACCCGATTTCGGCAAAGCTGGTGGCGAATCTGATTGAGAAGGCCGGGGCAAACCGCCTACTCACGCTGGATTTGCATGCCTCCCAGATTCAAGGCTTTTTCGACATTCCGGTGGACAATCTGGTGGGCGCACCGCTGTTCGTGGAATACTATGCGGAAAAGTTTAAGGAGCGGGAGAACATGGTTGTGGTTGCGCCGGACGTGGGCTCCGTCTCCCGGGCCCGTTCTTTTGCTCAACGGCTGGGTGTGCCGCTGGCCATCGTGGACAAGCGGCGGCAGAAGGCCAACTCCAGCGAGGTGATGAATGTCATCGGCGACGTCAAGGGCTATGACGTGATTCTCTTTGACGACATGGTGGACACGGCGGGTAGTCTCTGCGGTGCTGCGCAGGCACTCATCGACTCTGGTGCGCTGGAGGTTTATGCCTGCGCCAGCCACGGTGTGCTCTCCGGCCCGGCCATCGAGCGCATCAACAAGAGCGCCATCAAGGAGCTGGTATTCCTCGACACCATTCCCGCCTGCAAAATCCCCTGTGCGAAGCTCAAATATCTGCCCGTGGCTCACCTCTTTGCCGATGCCATCGACCGCATCTATGAAGAGGTCTCCGTCTCGAAGCTGTTCAACTGATGTTCTGGAAGAAAACGGCCGTGGAATGGCTGCTGGTCTGCCTTGGCAATCCGGGCAGGGAGTATGAGACGAGCCGCCACAACGTGGGATTTCTGGCGGCAGACTATCTGGCCGGGCGGGAAAACACCCCCATCCGCCGGGTCAAATACAAAGCGCTTACCGCCGAGATGCGTCTTGGCGGCGCCTCTGTGCTGGTCATGAAGCCGCAGACTTACATGAATCGCTCCGGCCAGGCCGTGAGCGAGGCCGCCCGTTTTTACAAAATTCCACCCGAGCGGGTGATTGTTCTGGTGGACGACGTGGCGCTCCCTGCGGGCAAGCTGCGCCTGCGCAGCAAGGGCAGTGCCGGCGGGCACAATGGCCTCAAGGACATCATCGCCCACCTCGGCACGGAGGAATTCCCCCGCATCCGCATCGGCGTGGGCGGCAAGCCGCATCCGGACTACGACCTGGCGGACTGGGTGCTCGCACCCCTCAAGGGCGAGGACTTGAAGCTGACGCTAGACACCTGCAAGCGGGCCACCGAGGCCGCAGAATGTCTGATTCAAGAGGGCTTCGACAAGGCGGGGCAGAGGTTTAATACGTGATATAGTGGTCAAAAGCCCTCGTCAGAGGGCTTTTTCTGTTCTTTTCGCATCTCCCTCAGGGGCGAACTTCGTTCGCCCGCAGACGGTCGCAGACCGCCCCTGCACTTCCACCGCCCTGTAGGGGACGCTGTCCTCAGCGTCCCGTCCTCCACTGTCATTCTGAGCGTAGCGAAGAATCTTTTATACTGCCTTCAAGTTTCGCTTGAGGCGAGTCACTTTTGGTATACGCCAAAAGTAGCCAAAAACGTAGCGGGCTCCGCCCTGCGTCCACCGCCGAATTTCTCCCCGGCTTCGGGAACGCTTTCACGGGGAAGCGTCCCTTGCGGGGCAACGCTTGCCAAAAGTAGAACAGCACATAGAAACGCTTGTTACTGCGGACTATGTCGGTGTAAGCTTTGCCTGCGGGATGCATTTGCCCTCTTGCGGTGAAAATGCCAAACCTGTGCGCAAAAAACGTAAAAGCCCTTAAACTCTCGCCGCAAAAGCACACAGTGCGTCCAAAATACGTCTGCAAACACAAAGCTTGCACCTAACTATTTCAACACCCTGCTGTAAGGTGACACGCACCATCAATTCTATCACAACCCAAACCCCCGCCCGCCGAGTCTGCCCCACGAGAGGCATTCTCACGCAAAGAATGCATCGAAGCTGGGGAGAAAGTCGGCGGAAAGAAGCTTTTTTGGTTCGTTTTTTTGAGCACAAAAAATGAACTCACCTCAAGCGAAACTTGACAAGAGCAAAAAACGCCTCAAGCGAAACTTGACAAGAGCAAAAAACAGAAAAAAACAGTCTCTATCTGGAAGGTTGCAAAAACGGAAAAACAAATTTAGGAAAATCAGCAGATAGAAGAAGTGCTCCTTTAAGACTCCTCGTAAAACAGAGCAGTCTAAACAAGACAAAAAAGAGGGCGCACACCGTGCGCCCTACACATATTTCCCAAAGGTCACCCAGATGCGGCCTTTTCTTGATTCCCCGCCAGCCTCTACAACATGCACCCGACCCTTGCCCCGCATGGAGAGCAAGTCGCCCTTGCGCACGGCTTTCACGCCGCTGAGCACCTCCTCGTGGTTGAGCTGCACAAGCCCCGTCTCCACCGCCCGCACCGCCTCGCTGCGAGACAGACGAAAGGCCGCCGCAGCCACCGCATCCAGCCGCAGCGAGGCCACCGTGTCCTTCCACTCCTCCAGCTCGATGCCCCGGGCGGGCAGCTCGTCAAAGCCAATCTGTGTCAGCTTGAGCCCGACCCGACCGGCCTTGTCCAGATTTTGCAGCAGATAGGGCGCAATCTGCGCCGTACAAATCAAAAAGCCCGGATTGCCCGCCTCAATGTCGCCCAGCAGCTCCCGCTTGATGCCCAGCGCCATCAGTGCGCCGAGGATATCCCGGTGGCTCAGCGCATCCTGCTTGCGATAGGTCAGCCGCAGTGCCGTCATGGCCTCTTCCCGCTCAAAGCTCCCCCAATCCGGCTGCAAAAAGACGGCCATCTGCCGCTCTGCGCCCTCAAAACCGCCGTCCAGCAGTAGGGTGACATCCCGCCGATTTTGGAAAGTCTGCGCCGCAGCCGCAGCCTCCGCGGGTGTGAGAAAACGAGAATAAGCCGCCCCCGTTTTCTGGGTGCGGCGCGCCAAATCGTCTAAATGTGAGAGTAAAATTTCATGCTCCATGCTCTTGAGTATAGCGAATTTTTCCGCCGGATGCAAGATTTTTTCTGCCGAAAAATTGCATTTTCGCCGATTTTGTATTATACTGAAAGCAACACACAAAAAGAAGGCGGGCATGCATATGGCAAATATTACACTGGGACGCACGGGTATCATAACCGACAAAAACGGCTTTGGCGCACTTCCCATCCAGCGGGTGAGCTTCGATGAGGCGGCTGCGCTGCTCCGCCGGGCCTATGAGGTGGGCATCACCTTTTTCGACACGGCGCACGCCTATTCCGACAGCGAGGAGAAGATTGGCTACGCCCTTGCCGACGTGCGGGCGCACATCATCCTCGCCACCAAGGTGAAGGGCCACACGCCCGAGGACTTTTGGCGTGAGCTCGACCAGAGCCTGCGCATGATGAAAACCGACTATGTGGACATTTATCAATTTCACATGGCGGCGCAGTGCTATCGCCCCGGCGACGGCACCGGCATGTACGAGGCCATGCTGGAGGCCAAAGCGCAGGGCAAAATCCGCCATATTGGCATCACGGCGCACAAAATCGGTGTGGCAGAGGAGGCCGTGGACTCGGGTCTTTACGACACGCTCCAGTTCCCCCTGTCCTATCTTTCCGGCGAGAAGGACTTGGCTCTCGCCCTGCGCTGTAAGGAAAAAAACGTGGGATTTATCGCCATGAAGGGTCTCGCCGGCGGGCTGATTACCAACTCGGCGGCCGCTTACGCATGGCTTGATCAGTGGGATCACGTTCTCCCCATCTGGGGCGTACAAAAGCCGCACGAGCTGGAGGAATTTATCAGTTACATGGCATCTCCACCCACGCTTGACGAGGAGATAAAGGCCGTCATTGCCGCTGATGTAGCCGAGCTTGGCGGCGGCTTCTGCCGTGCCTGCGGGTATTGCCTGCCGTGCCCGGTGGAGATTCCAATTAATATGTGCGCCCGCATGTCCCAGCTCATCCGCCGTAGCCCTTCGGCCGATTTTTTGAGCCCGGCGTGGCAGGCGAACATGGCAAAGATTGACGATTGCATCCACTGCGGCCAGTGCATCAGCCGCTGCCCCTATGAGCTCAACACCCCCGCACTGCTCAAGCAGCATCTGGCGGATTACCGAAGTATTCTCTCTGGCGAGACGAAGATTTAAATGAAGAAAGAAGCCGCCCACTCGGGCGGCTTCTATATTTTATTTTTGGTTTTTCCAAGTTTTCTGTGGTGTCACTATTGTCGTTGCGGGCTTGACCCGCAACCTCGGTCCCCTTCTATCTGTCATTTTGAGCGCAGCGAAGAATCCTACTTCTTCTATACCCTTTTCATATTTCACTTGCGGCGAGTCACTTTTTGCCAAGAGCGGCAAAAAATAACACCCTTTGCGGGTTGAGCGTGCTAAGAAAAAAGAGAAAATAATTCAGAAAAGTCAGCAGATAGAAGAAACACTGATTCAACAGTCCTCGCAAAAACAAAAACCCCACCAGCACAACTACCTGCAACCAAGCAGCCGCAAATTCCGCAACAGCACCTCTCGCCCCCTCCATGCGAAGGCGTACCGGCCGTAGCGCTGCTGGAATTCCGCCTCGGTCAGCGGCTCCAAATCCGCCTCGTCCAGACCGCAAAGCAGCCCCTCCCGAAAGGGCGGAATCGTGGTCAGCGGCAGGCCTTTGTTGTGCGGGCAAACCCTCTGGCACAGGTCGCAGCCAAAGATAGTGGCCGACTGCTTGAGCATACACTCCTCTGCGTCGGTGAGTCGCCCCCGCTTCTGGGTGAGAGCGGAAATGCAGTGCTCCCGCAGCAGCTTCGCTCGCCCGTCAGCTTGTAGCTCAATGGCCTGCGTGGGGCAGGCCATGACGCAGGCGCCGCAGCGGTTACACTGCTTTTGCTCGGGCAAATTCTGCGTCGGTGCGGGCAGAGTGGAGAGGATTTCGCCAAGAAAAATATACGAGCCAAAAGGCGGCACAATCATCATCATATGCAGCCCCACCATACCCAAGCCCGCCAGTCTGGCGGCGGTTTTCTCGGGAATCGGCGAGCTGTCCACGCCGACGGCGAAACGCTCGTTCGGGTGCTGCGCCGCAAGGCGGCGAACCTCCGCCTCCAGATAATCAGCAACCACCGCATGGTAATCCGTCCCGCGGCAGTAGAGGGAGAGATTGCCCGGCGCATCGCCTGCATAGTAGGGAAACACGAAGAGCTGTACGCTGCGGCATTCGGGGCAAAGCCGCTCGGCGCTGGCCAGCTGGCGGGCGGACATGTGAGGCTTCAGTGCATCGAAATCCAGTGTCACCGGAGGAAGGGGAAGCGCAAATGTCCGACTCATGGAGTCGAAACGGCGGGCACTTCCGCCAGAGCGAGCGCATGCGCCACCAGAGCCCTGTCGCCGGGGAATATCTCCGAGCCGCTTTTGCGCTTCTGGATGGTCTCTGCGCCTTTGCCCGCCACCAAAACCACGGCGGGCGTTTGACAGCCCAAAATGGCCTGCTCGATGGCATCGCCGCGGTCGAGCACGATGGCACAGGGCTTGGCCGAACCGGCGGCGATTTCGGCGCAGATATCGGCGACTTCTTCGGCGGCGGGGTCGTCCTCGGTGAGAAAAATTCGGTCGGCGAGCCGCCCGGCCACCTCGCCCATGGGCTTGCGGCGGGAGAGACCCTTGCTGCCGGTACAACCGAACACCACAGTGAGCTCCCGCCCGGGGAACTCCAAGCGTGCGGACTCGATGAGCGCTTGCAGGCTCATGGGGTTGTGGGCGTAGTCCACCAGCACGGCGATTTGCTCGTCGGCGGAGTAGTAGCTCTCCATGCGGCCGGGCACGCTTGCGGCGGCGAGACCCATCACCACGGAGTTTTTGTTCAAGCCCAGCGCCTCTGCGGCGGCGATGGCCGCCAGCGCATTGGACACGTTGAACAGCCCCGCCATAGGCAGATCGATTTGGCTTTTGAAGCGAGGCGTGGTCACTTGAAAGCGCAGCCCCGCCTTGTTTTTTTCGATATTTTCCGCATAGACGTCGGCGACGGGCAGGCGCATGGAATAGCTTACGATGCGGGGCGAAGTCTGTGCGGCGAGCAAGGCTCGCTCGCTCATCTGACCATCCAAATTGACACAGGCGACGGCGCTTTGCCCAAACAGCCGCAGCTTCGACTGAAAATAATCCTCGAAATCCGGATGTTCGCCGGGCCCCACATGATCCTCACCGATGTTGAGATAGATACCTGCGGCGAACTCCGTATGCGCCACCCGTCCGTATTTCAGCGCCTGCGACGAGACCTCCATCACCGCATAGCGGCAGCCATTATCGGCGGCGCTGCGAAGAATCCGTTGCACCTCCAGCGGCTCGGGCGTGGTGAGCTTGCTCGCTTGCTCCTTCGCGCCGTCAAAGGTTACGATGCTCGACAGCAGCGCCGGTGCGGGCTTGCCCTGCACCGCCTCAAAGGCAGCGAGCATCTCCCGCAGGAAGTAGGCCGCCGTGGTTTTTCCCTTGGTGCCGGTGATGCCGACCACGGCCATTTCCCGTGCGGGATGCCCGTAATAAAGCACGGCGAGCAGCCCCATTGCCGCCCGCACGTCAGAAACCCGCATACAGGGAATCAGCGCTTGCGGATACACGGCTTCGCTCACGTAGCAGCATGCGCCGAGGCGCTCCGCTTCGCTGAGATACTCCGCACGGAAGGCAGCGCCTTTGCAGATAAAAACCGTGTCGGGTACGACGGCTTTTGAGTTGTCGGTCACAAGAGCGATGGCTTTCCCGAGGGAAACAGCAGGGGTGTTCATCAGCAACCCTGCTCTTCTCAAAGCTTGCACCGCATCCCCCAACGTCAGCGTCTTTTTCATGGCCGCACCTCGAAGCCGCAGGCGTGAATCGCCGCCTCTGCCAAGCACTCCATGGCATCCACGCAGTCGGGCACGTTGTGCCGCAGGCGGAAGACGGAGAGCTCCGTGCAGGCAAGGACAATGCCTTCACACTTGAGTGCTCGCATGGCGTTAGCGATGGGGAAGTAGTCGGTGAGCGCACCCGCCTCGCCCGCCTTCACGATGTCGTAAATGAGGCGGGTCACCTCGGCCTGTACC
>JGI994J12354_10001416_pt1 | contig 24143 bp, 22 predicted proteins | sample IntmicLarv3ML3BL_FD_12354 | JGI IMG/M metagenome (IMG submission 12354)
TGGCCGCCCCCAGCGTATAATCCAGCCCGCGCTCCTCGGCCGTATTTCTCATTCGGCATATCGGGCAGCCGTCGCGCGGCTCGAAAACCTCGCTTACGGGAATGCTGCAAATGTCCTCGCGCATAAAAATGCTCCTTTAAATAATATTTTTGATGATGAGTTTTAAAAACCACCATATAAAAGGTGATATATATGACAACCACTGAAAACGGACACCTATTGATAAAAACCGACGGGCAAAATCCCGTTAGTCTGCCCAAAACGCTGGACTGCGGGCAGGCCTTTCGCTGGCGGCCATTGGCAAACGACCGCTGGCGACCATTGGCAAACGACCGCTGGCGCGGCATTGCCGGCGGGCGGGCCGTCGAGCTGGAGGAAACAGCCGGAGGAATCGTAATTTTCGACACTCCGCAGGAGGAAACCCCCTTTTGGCGCGGCTATTTTGATCTTGACCGCGATTATACACCCATATTCAAGCTGGGCGGCGAAAACGAGCTGCTCGGAGAGATCTTTGCCGCGGGCCGCGGTATACGCCTGCTTAACCAGGCGCCCTTTGAGACCATTTGCTCATTTATCATAAGCGCCAACAATAATATACCGCGCATAAAGGGCATTATCGAGCGGCTGTGCCGCCTTTGCGGCCGGCATATCGGCGGGGATGATTACGATTTTCCTACGCCGGAGGCGCTGTGCAGCCTCACTGTTGAGGATCTTGCTCCTATACGGGCGGGATTTCGGGCAAAATATATTCTGGATGCCGCTCGAAAGGCCGCTTCGGGTGAAGTTTCGCCCGAAGCTCTGCGCTCAATGAGCACCGAAGAGGCGCGCCAGCTGGTTATGACCATAAAAGGCGTTGGGCCCAAAGTGGCCGATTGCGCCCTTTTGTTCGGCGCAGGGCATATCAGCTGTTTCCCGCGCGATGTATGGATAAAGCGCGCTATGGAAACCCTTTTTCCCGAGGGACTGCCCGAAAAAACGCTCCCTTTTGCGGGCATTGTACAGCAATATATATTTGATTATATACGAAACTTGAAAAACATCAATTAGTTTTTGTGTTTTTAATAGCAAAAAACAGTTGAATGTGGCGTCGGTATATAGTATAATAACGTTTAGTATTGATTTAAAAACTACAAACACAAAATACCGGAGGCTTTAATATGAAAATCATAAAAAGCATTATCGCGCTGTGCGTGGCCGCGGCTCTCGCCGTTACAATAATGGCCTGCCGCACCAAGGATGAGCTGATCGCCAGCTACGAGGGCATTGAGATTCATGCCGGGCTTTATCTGGCAATAAGCGTAGGCACAAAAATGTCGGCCAATTCCAGAATAGACGAGGCTTTGAGCAGCACATCAAGCCAGGCAACCTCGAGCGCCGTTGATTATTCCAAGCAAAAGGTTGAGGAAAAAGACTATTACACATGGATAAAGGATGAAACTGCTGCACGCTGCCGTCAGTATTTGTATATTGAAAACGAGTTTAAACGCCTTAACCTGAGCCTTGATGATAACCAAAAGGCCTCGCTTGAAAGCCAGGCGAGCAGCACATGGTACGGCTATACTGATGAATACGGCCAGGTGCAACAGGGTATTGGCACGCTTTATTCAAAAAACGGTGTGGCTATAAATTCCTGGCGGATGCTTATCGAAAATAGCTACAAATCGCAGCTTATATTTGAAAGCCTTTATTCCGCAGACGGCACCAGCCCCATACCGGAAGCCGACCTTAAAAAGGCTCTCAGCGATAACTATATGCTGATTAACGCCGTGATGCATGTTACAACTGTGCACGACCATTCGGGCGAAAACGACGATGACTCGGAGACAAAAGACATGGACGAGGCGCAGAAAAAAGCGCTAAAAGACCGGTTTGAAGCCTATGCCGCACGCCTGAACAAGGGCGAGGATTTTTCTAAAATTTCCGAGGAGGAAGAGGCTTTCCAGAAACAAGAAGAGGAAGATCATAATAACGAGCACCACGGAGCATCTTCGACCGACCCTTCTTCTGTCGCTCCCTCTTCCGACATATCTTCAGCAGCCTCAAGCGATGCCGCTTCGGATACTTCTTCGGGTACCGCTTCATCTGAAACGCCCAAGCCCAAGGATGAAGCAGCCATACTCCTTGGCAATACCGACAAGGATATGGACGGCATAAGCATATATTACGAAAAATTTAAAGACTGCGAAATCGGCTCTACGTTGATTGTTGAGGATGAGGGCGTGGTGTACCTTATAAAGCGTACTGATCCGCTTGCCGATCCTTATTATTACGATGTCAAGCTCAACACGCTTATGTTTATTCTCAAGGGTGACGAATTTGAGGAATCGACCAAAGCGGGCGCCGATAAGATTACACCGGTGTTTAACGATTCGGCTGTGTCCTATTACAACGCCAAGAAAATCAATTTGAGTGAGTAAGTGAAGCTCTGAGTTATATGCGAATAAAACCTTAAAGCCCGCAGCCGCGGGCTTTTTGCTTGCCCTTGAATACTTGTAGGGGTGATAAACTGAGCTTGGCGGAAATCTCGCCAAGCTCAGTTTATTATAGATTTTGGTATGAACTTCACCTTATCAAGCGAGAAACGCACCGGCGACGCCGGCCAGAAGCGTAAGCAATATCGGGTTTACCTTAAAGCGGATATTGGCCGCAGCCGTTACCACAAACACTATGGCCGAAAACAAGGATATCGTGCCGAGCGGGTCGGCGAATATGGTTGTGATATTGGCGTTAGGCCAGACTATCACGGCAGAGGCTATCATAAGCGCCGCCGACCCGAGCAGCCCCACGGCTGCCGGCTTTATGCCCGCGAGCGTACCGTCTACAGCGGCGCTGTTTTTATATTTGCCGATGAACATCATTACCATCGTGACCAGAATAAACGAGGGCAGCGAAACGGCTATCGTAGCCGCCAGCGAACCCCAAAACCCCGAATGAAGATAGCCCACATATGTGGCCGCGTTTATAGCTATTGGGCCGGGCACTATCATATCAATCGCGTTTAGGTCGGCGAATTGTTCGACCGTTATCAAAAGCTTTTCACATTCGACCATTATCATTGACATCATGGCGTAGCCGCCGCCAAACCCGAAAATGCCGATTTTGAAAAATGTATAAAAAAGCGTGAGGCAATTGTACAGAAGGGTCACGATTTTTCACCCTCCTTTTTGCTGAAAAAGCGGTAGCGGCAGTATCCTATTATGCCCGCGGCAATGATGACCAGCGGCGCGCCGACATTGAAAAAGAACACGGCAACCAGCGAAACCAGCATGACAACCACAGCGAAAACCGACTTGAGATTGTGCTTGCCCAAAGAAAAGGCGGCCGAAAGAATGAGTGCCGCCGAGGCGGCCCGTATACCACGCATGGCGCCCATGACCGGCCCCGATTGGGGGATATATTGCATGGCGGCCGTTGCACCCAACATGAGCACAAAGGCCGGAAAGGCCGCACCAAACCCGGCGGCCAGCATGCCCAGTGTCCCCGCCGCCTTGCGCCCTACGAAGGAGGCGCAGTTAAGCGCGATTACACCCGGCAGCGTCTGCGACAGGGTGGCATATTCCAAAAAATCCTCCTTGCCGAGCAGCTTGTGTTTTTCGACAACGTCCTTTTCAATAACGGGCAGCATGGCCAGCCCGCCCGCAAATGTGAATGTGCCCGCCTTTAAAAAAATGACAAACAGCGTCCACAGCGTTTTAAGTTTGCTTTTCTTCATATTTCCTCTTCCTTATTAGATCCTATTTATAAAACAATCCCTATAGTATAGCCATAGCATCGCCAAAACTGAAAAAACGGTATCCATCTTCGACGGCCGTTTTATAGGCCGACATGGTGTTTTCATATCCTGCAAAAGCCGAAACCAGCATGATAAGTGTGCTCTCGGGCAGATGAAAATTTGTTATCAGCCCGTCCATACACTTGAATTTATAGCCGGGATATATGAATATCGAGGTATCGCCCGAGCCGGCCTGTATTTCCCCGTTTTCGGCGGCTGCGCTTTCAATAGTACGGCAGCTCGTGGTACCCACACAGATTATCCGGCCGCCCTTGCGGCGCGTATCGTTTATAGTTTCAGCCGCCGCGGCCGAAACTGTATAATGCTCGCTGTGCATAACATGGTCGGCTATATCGTCGGCCTTTACCGGCCGGAATGTACCCAGCCCTATGTGCAGCGTAAGCCGCACCGTGCGCACGCCCATAGCCTCGATTTTGGCCAGCAGTTCGGGTGTGAAGTGCAGCCCTGCTGTGGGCGCGGCGGCCGAGCCCGGCTCGCGGGCATACACGGTTTGGTACCGGCTTTCATCGGCCGGCTTTTCCGTGATATAGGGCGGCAGGGGCAGACGGCCAACCTCCTCTAAAACCTCCAGAAATATGCCGCTGTATTCAAAGCGGATAAGTCGGTTGCCGTCCGGCAGTACCTCGGCAATTTCGCCCGACAGCCTTTCGGAAAAGCAAAACCTCTCCCCTGCCCGGCATTTTTTGCCTGGGCGGCATATGCATTCCCAAACATCCCCGCCCTTATCGCTGAGAAGCACAAATTCGCAGGGCGCCGCATCGGGCGTGCCGGCAATTCGCCGGCCGTAAAGCCGCGCCGGAAGCACCTTTGTGTCGTTTATGCAGAGGCAGTCACCCGCCCGCAAAAGCCCCGTAATATCGTCAAAGCGCTTGTGCTGCACCTCGCCCGTTTGCCTATCCAGCGCCATAAGGCGCGAATGGTCGCGCGGCTCGGCGGGCGACTGGGCTATCTGTTCCTCGGGCAGATGATAGTAAAACTCACTTTTCAACATTTTTTATCAATTAACCTTTCATTTTGAGAAATATTCGATTATATAAGCCTGAAAAAGCACAAAATATATATGCGCGGCATAAAATGGATTGACAAACCGCGTTTGTAATGTTATTATTTAGATTAGATAGAGGCGCGGCTAAAATCAGTAGGATGACGCTAAGGTTTGCCAAAACCGTGCACCGTTTCGGTGTGTAGCTCATCGCGAAAGGTAAAGCCGCCGAAGATTGCGCTTGGCGGGCGCCATCTGGTTGCCGGGTTAACAGCCCTGCAATTGTCATCATTCAATGTGATGGAGAGCTATTGTTTTTTCAAAAAAGCGATACATACATTATATTGCAATGATGACTGGTTTTCAAGCCGGTTATTTTTTTTTATTATATAACGCCGAAAACACCTCAACCAGCCTAAATATAAAGGGGAAATTATCATGAAAGATTATCAGCAAATGAAAAAACTGCGTGTCGGAGTTGTGGGCGCCACGGGCATGGTGGGCCAGCGCTTTATCACCATTTTGGAAAACCATCCGTGGTTTGACATCGCCGTGCTTGCCGCGAGCTCGCGCAACAAGGGCAAAACGTATACCGAGGCCGTGGGCGGCCGCTGGTGCATGGATGTGCCCGTTCCCGGGCGGGTGGGCGGCATGGTGCTGTTTGATGCTGTGGCCGACAAGGCTGAAATCGCCGGCATGGTCGATTTTATACTGTGCGCCGTTGATATGCCCAAAGCCGAGATAAAGGCGCTGGAAGAGGATTATGCCCGGCTTGATTGTCCGGTTATATCCAACAATTCGGCACACAGAGGTACAGCCGACGTGCCCATGGTTATTCCCGAGCTTAATTCAGACCACATAAAGGTTATTGATAGCCAGCGCGCGCGTTTGGGCGTTAAAAAAGGTTTTGTTGCTGTTAAGTCCAATTGCTCGCTGCAATCTTATGTTCCGGCTTTGTACCCGCTGGACGAATTCGGCGTTGAGGATGTTTTGGTTTGCACCTATCAGGCCATATCGGGCGCGGGTAAAACCTTTGAAAGCTGGCCCGAAATGGTTGACAATGTGATACCATATATCGGCGGCGAGGAAGAAAAGAGCGAGCAGGAGCCGCTGAAAATATGGGGGAAGATAGAAAACGGAGCTATCGTTCCGGCCGTCAGCCCGCGTTTTACGGCCCAGTGCATACGCGTGCCCGCCTCAAACGGCCACATGGCCGCCGTGTTTGTGCGGTTTAAATCCAAGCCGACCGAGCAGCAAATACTGGATATATGGCAGAATTTCAGCGGCCGCGCGCAGGAGCTGAAGCTGCCCTCGGCGCCTGAAAAATTCCTGCATTACTATGTTGAGGACAACATGCCGCAAACGCGGCTCTGCCGCGACCTTGAGGGAGGCATGGCGGTTTCGGCGGGCCGGCTGCGCCCCGACAGCCAATATGACTATAAGTTTGTCTGTCTCAGCCACAATACCCTGCGCGGAGCGGCCGGCGGCGCTGTGCTGCTTGCCGAGCTGCTGTATGCCGAGGGATATCTCGGCTGATATTATAGGAGGTAATTTTTGATGAAGAATACTATATTCACAGGCGCGGCCGTTGCCATTGTAACGCCAATGAACGCCGATTACAGCATTAATTTTGACCGTTTCCGCGCGTTGATTGACGAGCAGATAGCGGGCGGCACCGACGCCATCGTTGTGTGCGGCACTACAGGTGAAAGCCCCACACTTTCGCACGATGAGCACACCGAGCTTATCAATGTGGCTGTGAAGCACACGGCCGGACGCGTACCCGTTATCGCCGGAACCGGCTCTAACGACACGGCATATGCACTGCGCCTTTGCAAGGGTGCAGAGGAGGCCGGCGCAGACGCGCTGCTTATGGTGACGCCATATTACAACAAAACCTCGCAAAGGGGGCTTGTTGAGCATTATATGTACATTGCCGACAACGTGAACATGCCCATTATACTTTACAATGTGCCGGGCCGCACGGGCTGCAACATGAGCATTGCCACATACAAGGCGCTGGCGCAGCACCGCAACATAGTCGCTGTTAAGGAAGCCAGCGGCGATATAAGCAAGGTTGCCGAAACTCTGGCCGCCTGCGGCGATTTGCTCGATGTTTATTCGGGCAACGACGACCAGATTTTGCCCATGCTCGCCCTGGGCGGAGCGGGTGTTATCTCGGTGCTGAGCAACGTCGCGCCGCGTGATACCCATGATATGTGCGCAAAATTTTTCGCGGGCGATCTCGCCGGAGCGCGTGATATACAGCTTGGATACATGGAGCTTATCGGCGCGCTATTCTGCGATGTTAACCCCATCCCCGTGAAGGAAGCCATGAACCTTATGGGCATGGATGTTGGCCGGTGCCGCCTGCCGCTGTGCGATATGGATGAGGCCGGAAAAGCCCGGCTGACGGCCGCGCTCGGCAACATGGGTATGCTGTAAATATCTTCTGGGGACTGCGTTTTTTACGGAAGGAAGTTTAAAAAATGACCAACATAATTCTCAGCGGCTGCAACGGGCATATGGGCCGTGTTATCACATCCTGCGCCGACGGACAGGAGGACCTCTGCATTGTTGCAGGAGCTGACCTTGACGGCGTTATGCTGTCGCATTTCCCGGTGTTTACATCGCTCGGCGCGATACATTATGAGGCCGATGTGTTGATTGATTTTTCACATGCCTCGGCGCTGGACGGAATATTAAAATATGCGCGTGATAATAAAATTGCGCTGGTGCTGTGTTCAACGGGATACAGCGCCGAGCAGCGGCTGCAAATAGAGCAGGCGGCGGCCGAGCTGCCCCTTTTCTTTTCTTTTAACATGTCGCTGGGTGTTAGCTTGCTGGCCGAGCTTTGCAAAAAGGCGGCCGCCGTGCTTGAGGGTTTTGACGTTGAAATAGTTGAAAAGCACCATAATCAAAAGCTAGACGCGCCGAGCGGCACAGCCGTTATGCTGGCCGAGGCCGTTAACGAGGGGCGCGATGAGCCGCTGAACCAGATATACGACCGCTCGCAGGTGCGGCAAAAAAGGTTGCCCGATGAAATAGGTATGCACAGCATACGGGGCGGCACCATCGTTGGTGAGCATGACATAATTTTTGCCGGGCGGGATGAGATAGTTACCCTTTCTCATTCGGCGCGCAGCAAGGAGATTTTTGCTGTTGGCGCACTGAGAGCCGCACGTTTTATGGCCGGAAAGCCGTCCGGCCTTTACACCATGAAAGACCTGATAGACTGATATAGGAGGCGCTGTTCATGCTGAAAATAACCAAAACCGACAACGTATGTTTTATCTCGCTGGGAGGTGCGCCGGCCGCGCTGGCATTTTTGGCCGATGTTTTTGATTCACTCGCCCGCGCCGGCGTAAATGTTGACATTATTTCGCAAGCACCGCCTACAGGGCATATGTCCGATCTGGCGTTTACCGTTAACGACAGTGATCTTACCCCTGTGCTGAATGTTGTTGCGGCGCTGCGCGAGCGGTATCCGTCGCTTAATTCTTCGGTTAGCAGCGGCAATTCCAAAATAACCGTGAGCGACGAGAATATGCGCACAGGTGTGGGCGTTGCCGCCAGAATATTCCAGAAGCTTAGCGCTGCATTGCCGCAGGCGACGCTTATTACCACCTCGGAGGTGGACATTTCTTTGCTGATACAGGGCGGCGAGGCCGATTTGGCGCTAGAGCTTTTGAGCAAATAAGATTGTTGGCGGGCGGCGACACGCTAGCGCGGTATCTCTGCGTGGCGCAGGAGATCAGCCTTCCTGCTTGCCGGCTTGCTGAGCAGTGGGTATTAGAGGGCCGGAAAAAGAATGAACGAGTTTTGATGAGCGGAACAGAAAGAAAAGAAAGAAATATCGCTTTCACCTATACCTCCAAAACCACACTTTGTTGCATAAAAACATGCAACAAATTTTAAAAAATGAAATTTTTTAAAATTTGAACTTACAGCTTAAATGCAGGCGGCGGAATACCACGAAAATCAGCTTTTATCCTTTGGCTTTGACACCAGCGCTATTAAAAAGCCGGCTATAACCACCAATGATATACCAGCCGATGTGGCTGTGAGTCCGCCTTTGATTATCCCTATAAGCCCTTCGGACTTTACTGATTCCTTGACTCCCTCGACAAGTGCATAACCAAACCCGGATATTGGCAGCGTTGCGCCCGCGCCCGCAAATTCAACCAACGGTTTGTATAACCCTATGGCGCCCGCGAACACGCCAAGAAGCAAAAACAATACCAGTATACGCGCCGGCGTAAGCTTTGTGCGGTCTACTAAAATCTGGCCAAGCACGCATATTACGCCGCCCACAGAGAATGCTTTGATTAAAGACAATAACAGTTCCATTACAAGCTCCTTTTACACTCCGCTTTTTTCGTAGTATAAACAGAAAATCTCATTAAATACATCACAGAGGTGCTATATGCAGCAAAAAAAGCCATTGGATGACATTTTAACCAAGATAAAACATATTCACATGATTGGCATAGGCGGCTCGGGCATGTGCCCTTTGGCCGAGATTTTGCACGGTCAGGGATATGCGATAACCGGCTCGGACGTGCTTGAGGGTGACTCTCTCAACCGGCTGAAAGAGCTCGGAATAAAAGTGTTTATGGAGCACTCGGCCTCAAACGTGCAAGGCAGTGAACTTGTCATTTATTCGGCGGCCATATCTCAGGAAAACCCCGAAATATCCGAAGCAGCAAGGCTGGGTATCCCCTGCTTTGAGCGTTCGGTATTATTGGGTGCTATTACGCGCAAATTTTCCGATACTGTAGGTGTTTCCGGCACGCACGGAAAAACGACCGTGTCGTCAATGATAACGCAGATACTTTACATGGCCGGACTGGATCCCACAGCTGTTATCGGTGGCAAACTGCCAATAATCGGCAGCAACGGGCGCGCCGGCAAATCTGATATATGCGTGGTTGAAAGCTGCGAATTTGTAAACACTTTTTTAGAGCTTTCGCCCGATCATGTTATAATCACAAACATCGACAATGATCATCTTGATTATTTCAAAACTATGGAAAATCTGGTACAGTCTTTTAAAAACTTCGCTGCGCTGGCCTCTAAAAGCATAACGGTAAACGGCGACGACCCGCTTGCCATGGATGCGGCCACGGCCGCCAATGTACCCGTTCAGACCTTTGGGATGGCAAGCGGCAACGATTATTATCCCGAAAACATCACCTTTTTGCCGGGTATACGCGCCGAATTTGATATTATGCGTCGGGGGCAAAAGCTGGGGCGCATTTCACTGAATGTGCCGGGCGAGCACAACATACTAAATGCTCTGGCGGCTGCCGTTGTCTCGCTGCGGCTTGGGGCGACAATAGAAAGTATCCGTGAAGGGCTTTACAACTTTAAGGGCGCCGGGCGCCGGTTTGAGGTGCACGGCACGGTGCGGGATTTGCTTATTGTGGACGATTATGCACACCATCCAACCGAGGTCGCATCAACCCTAAAAGCCTGCAAAACCATAGCTGAAGGACAGGTTTGGGCTGTGTTTCAGCCCTTTACATTTTCGCGTACCGAGCTGCTACTGAACGAATTTGCCCAAGCCTTGAGCATCGCGGAGCACACGGTTTTGACCCCTATTATGGGCAGTCGCGAGGTGAACACCAGCGGCATATGCAGCGAACAGCTCGCTGCGCTCGTTCCTGGAGCCGTTGTGGTTCCGGATTTTGCGGCTGTGCGCGAATACATTTTTGAAAACGCCCTGCCGGGCGATTTGGTTATTACCATGGGCGGCGGGGACATATACAAGGCTGCCAAGCTGATGATGCAGGAATGATTTCAGACACAGAAAAAGAGAGACAAGGCCTAAGCCTTGTCTCTCTTTTTTAATTTGAAGAAAATCGAATTTATAATGTATGAAACCAAAATCCGCTCTAAAAAAGCACATACGGTTTTGGCACATTAATGCGCAGCTTAGTATCTGCCCGTCCACTCTCTGATTGAAGAAGCACCGGCCGGTAAATCGGGATTACCGGTAGAAGATCCGGCATTTGTTCCTGCCTTTGAGGAGCTTCCCGCCGGATTTGATCCTGCGTTATTCGAGCCGCTCGAAGCGGCCGCACCGCTGCCTGTATTACCGTTTGTCTGGTCGCTTACCGCCTGATTGCTGTTGGCGTGCGCCGCATTTGAAGCGCCCGCTGATTCGCCGAATATATCATCTGCGACATCTGTATCATTGTCAACATACTGCGATACAACACCATTATCAACATGCTGCGATACAGTATCAGATGGCTGTGCTGTGCCGGAAGAAACCTGCACGGACGAGCTATCATCACTATTGCTGCACCCGTCGCTGCACCCAGTAAGAACCAAGAGTAACAAGATAAAACATGCCAGCGTTAAATATTTTTTAATATTAATACCTACCATTTTATTATCGCCCACCCCTATCAACGCCGGCGCTGCCAGCATAATTACTCAACGATTTTGAGCATTGAAAACTCATAATTTTTCGATATACAGATCTACACAATCATATTATACCAAAAAAATCAACGATTTGCAATGATTTTAATAGCTTGCAAAATCATCACTTCCAGGCGGCGGTATCTGCATCGGCAACCTGACAATCAACCGGCGCAAATACGCCTTTGGTATTAGTTCTCGAAGGACGGTTTTTTTAATTCATCTGAGCCCCTGCTGTTTTTGAAAAAGTATGACTTAACGCAAGAAAAAACTCTTGACAAATCAGCGGTATCAATTATAATGTATATTATATGATATATTGCGGAATTGTGTAACGGTAGCACGGCAGACTCTGACTCTGTTTGTCTGGGTTCAAATCCTAGTTCCGCAGCCAACCTAAAAGCCCACCAATAGGTGGGTTTTTTAGGTTTTTACCGCTCTCTTTTGATTGAGTTTTTTGCCTTTAAAAATGTCAAAAAGTATACAATACATAGTGGTACTGTATGAAAAAAGGAGGCAGAACCTTTCGGCATGGGCATTATAGCCGCCACAGTACAGGACAGCAATGCTCTCCGTGCTGAGAGATCAAAGCCCGCAGGTTTCCCATTGTGGAAGCCTGCGGGCCTTTTTTGTTTATAAGCTGGGTTTTAGTGGTTATATGCCATTATTTATTTTAATCTTTTTCTAAAGTCGATGAGACTGAATATTTCCTCAAACATTTCATCTGAACACAAATCGAAAACAAGCGGGAAAAACTTCAATTTTCCCATTTGCTTTGCATCTTCTATCATTTTCTTTGTTTCGTTGTTAAGCGAAAGACTTAGTGCTTCTTTACGGTATTTTTCTGGGATATAGATGGTTACCTTAAAAAATCCATTCCAAATAGAAAGCCAAAAGGCAGTTGTTTCTTTTTGCGTTCCTCGAATGGTTGTCCATTTATAGCACCCTTTTCCAAGCCAGGCCTTGCCGTCATTATAATATCGCCAGTTAAACTCAATTCTATGGTTTTTAAGCTTTTCCATAAAATCGATATAAGCATTATTGGCAAAATCAAGACACTCGGCAATGACTTCGCTTGTTGGCTTTATATTTGCATCACGCAATAATTGTTTTTCTTCCATAATCATCCCCTACAAATTCTGATTTTTCGGTTGAAAACCATAATGTTTTCACATATAACAATATCATAAAAATCGCATAAAATCAATACAGATATTCCCGGCATGGACACCTGCGGTCTCTTTGTCTGCGAAAAATGTTTGAGCCGCTCCAAGCTGCTGTTTCGCTAAAGCTTTCATGGTCTTGGCAATGATCAAAGCCTCACGAAAAATCCACAAAAAGAAATTCCGCACCGTTTCAAGCTTTGTGACGTATCAAGCCTGAAACGGTGCGGAATTAGTTGATATTGCTGGGTTTCCTTTAAACAGATACAGTTAGAAAAGGTGATGCATAATCTGCCACCGAAAGATAGCTACTATAATCGCTTTTGCAAATCAAGCACTTTTGCGTTTTTTAAAGGAAACAATAAGTATAGAACTTGCCACTAATGTTAAGAGCCAAAAGACCGTTGTTCCAACCATAATTCCGGTTTTCACATTATTATCATCGTCGCTTTTTGTATCGTTGTTAGTATCCTTAGGTTGGTCAGGGTTGGGATTAGGTGGAGTGTTTTCATCTATTGTAACCGCCGTTGCAAATTTGAAAGTTCCGGCAACTGCTTCAAAAACCGCTCTTCCGTCAATAGTTTCCACATATTTTATACCATCGGCTTCTAAGGCAACGACGTCACTGGCTTTACCGTTTACTGTGATTTCCTTGCCTGTTTCAACCGGCACGCTGATTGTCGCAGTGGTGTTTGCGGGAATTTTTGCGTTGTACAAAAGCTGGCTGTTATCATAGCGCCAATTACTGAAAATTGTTCCGTAGGCGGAATGGTAAGAGCCTTTAACATAGCTAAGTGATTGATTCGGGCTGGGAACCAGATTTATATGATAGAAACCCGGATTGGAAATATCATTTTTTATACCTGCCATATCAGAATACATCCATTCGCCAACCGCTCCGTAAGCATAGTGGTTAAATGAATTCATACCAGCGTCCTCGGGTCTCAGGCCGTGTTCTTTAGTATAGGAGTTCCAGCGTTCCCATATGGTTGTTGCGCCGTTATCAACAGAATAGAGCCATGAGGGATAACCGTGCTGAAGCAGCAGCTTATAAGCAACGTCTGAAGCGCCAATTTCCGAAAGTGTGGTCATGATAATAGATGTTCCGAGGAATCCGGTTTGAAGCTTATCGCCGTTTTTTTCGATGTTATCCAGTAATGCTTTTTTTACAAGCTCACGGGACTGTTCGTTTGGAAGCAAATCTGCTTTCAACGCGAGCAGACAGGAGGTTTGCTCATCCCGCACCAGATACCCATCAGAATCGACAAAGTTGCTGATGAATGCTGCTTTTGCTGCAGCATATGCATTTTGGTATTTGGTTACATCGGCTGTTTTTCCAAGCGCGTTCGCCATTTCTGCCATCATCTGTGTATCCCAGGCATAATAAGCGGCAGCAAGAAGCTCTTTTTGCCGTTCGCTGTTTCCGCCGCCGGGAGCAAGCCAGTCGCCATATGCGAGCCCGGCGCCTTCAATACCAATAGAATTCATGTATTTTTCCATAGAGCTGTAGCTGTTTGCAATAATATCCTTATCACCGTACATTTTATAAAGATTATAAGGAACAATAATGCCTGCGTCTGACCAGCCAAAGTTGCTGGTATCCAATGCCGCAGGATGTCGCGGCGCAACATCAGGATATCGGCCGGCAGCGCTTTGAGAATCACGCAAATCCTCCAAAAATTTCATCAAAAAGCCCTTGGAATTTGCATTGTAAGCTGCTGTTGTGGAAAAGGCCTGAGTATCACCCAGCCAGCCTGAACGTTCATCGCGCTGCGGACAATCGGTCGGAACACTAACATAGTTGCTGTATTGTCCCCAAAGAATATTGCTGATAAGTTGGTTTACATCTTTATTTGAGGTTTCCAGGGTTCCGGTTGTTTCTTCCACAGAATTGACCACCAACCCTTTTACTCCAAGAATTTTAACTGCCTTGGTTGTGGTTACTTCCACATAGCGAAAACCATAGTATGTGTGAGTTGCATGATATTTTTGAATAGGCTTATCACTCATAATATATGTGCCCAGTGCGGCCGCGCCGCGCAGATTTGCAAGATAAACGCTGCCGCCCGCGCCATCACCGCGGTTTTTATCGCCATTATCGTTTAATATTTCCGAATGGCGCATGGTTATTATTGCATCCTTAGTGCCTGCGTTGCCCTCCAGCTCAAGCTCATCCCAACCTGCAAAGTTTTGACCAAGATCGAAAATAGCCGTCTGCCCGGGCTGCAATGTAAATTCCTTATTTCCGGTGTAAGTGTTTAATACATTAACTTTGCCATATGATGAAGCCGTGGCGCCGCTTATACCCTGATATACTACTATTGTTTCTGGCGTGAGCGTGAGTTCTTCACGCACCCGGACATTGGGACCTACCGGCGCGGATATCACTCCATTAAATTCTGTGTTTTTCTCTGCAAAAAACCAGTCGCTGTCATCAAAATTGTTTTTACGATATGATATATCAGCATTCGCATTATAGGTTTCGCCCTGATAAATATCAGCCATTACGATAGGTCCGACATTAGCGGTCTTCCATGTTTGATCTGTTCCGATGATTTCGGTAGTGCCGTCATTATAGGTTAATAGAATTTGTGCACGCAAGGCCGATTTACTGCCTACATATCCGTTAACCTGTCCCAGCCACCAGCCAGAGCTTACAATTGCTGAAATAGTATTTTTGCCTGTTGCAATCATTTTTGTAATATCATATGTGTAGTAATTCACCCGTGTTTGTGTTACATCTCTGGAATTTGTAGTTGTGTATCCCGGTTTTAATTCATCATAAATCATCTTGTTATTTGCCGTAAGGTGCCCAACCCGTTGGCCATTAATAAAGGCATCAAAAACACCCAGTCCTGTAATATAAAATTTTGCCGAAGCAAGATTGCTTCCGGGTGTAAATTCTTTCCGGAACGTGGAGGCGCCATCACTGAGCGGCAAAATTATACCAACATCCTTGGCAACAAATGCACCGTTTACAATATTGCCTTTTGAAAATGGATTGCTGCCATTAAAATCAAAGTCAAAAAGAATATCCCCTGATATATTTTGAGAGTAATCTGTAAGCTTAAAATTATCTATGGTGCCTTCTTCTGCAGAGTGACCCGTGCGCAGGCCAATAGAAAAGGCGTTAACCGGAATACCGGAGGTCCCCTGATCGCTTAATGTTCCAACGGGGAAGGTGTCAACCAATACACCGCCGATAGTTGTTTTGATTTCGCTGTTAGTAACTTCGATTTTAATATGAACAGCGGTAGTTTTAAAGGTATTATATCCGCCTACTGCCGCTGTTACATCTTTTTTGTGCGATTGGTCATATGTGGCCCACACCCCATTTTTCCATGTGTGAGGTCTAAGCATAACTTTTCTTGCATCGTCCTTAGTATTAAGCTGCCACATGTAGAAATTATTTGTGTCTTTTGCATTAAAAACAATACCTATCGCCTCATATGAGCATGTAATATCTGCTTCAACTATGTAATTCACAAAGTTGGCACCGTTTGAAGAAGCAAGTCCGATAAGATCGCCGGCACCGCCGGGCTGTATGTCGAGCTTATTGTCTACGATTGTACCATTGCTCATCGGATTGATTCCGTCATCGAAATTATAGACGGTTACTTTTGCGGGGGAAACAGAATTATCAGTGAGCACGATATTGTCAAGAAATCCTTTTTCAATGCCTGATGAACGAAATCCAAATTTGCCGATTTGCGAACCAAAGCCAATCCCATTTAAAGAGCTTTTTTCTATCGTATTTAATTCATGTCCATTTAAAAAGGTTCTGATTTTATCATTCGCAACCACTATTTTCAGGTGCTGAACAGCATCCAGATTTGTTTGATCTCCAGCAGCTTTGTCAGTTACAATTTGCTGCGGAGGCGTAGTCCATCCGGCGTTTCTAACATGAGGGCGGAAATACAGGCCGGGGATATTGCCTTCGTTTGCGCTGAACTGCCACATTAAAAAATGGTCTTCATCAGACGCCTCAAACACAAATCCGACAGCCGATTGAGCAGTAGCAGAGGGCTTAACAATTTGAAAATCCACTTCAAGAGTGTAATTGAGCGGTCCTGTGGATGCCGGCGGTTCCTCTTTAGAGATTCCGACTTGAATCCATTCGGAATCATCCCATGCATTTGCTCCAAACAAGCCTGTTTCAAATGTGGCGATCGCCGATTTGATTGATACGCCATCCTTGTCCCAAACAGTAACTTGCCAATAATAGGTGGTCGATGAAACAAGTGCAGCACCGGCATATTTTATGCCTACCGAGTGTCCGTCATTTGTTTTTCCGGAATTCCAAACGGGCTGCTCAAGATTCGAAGTTTTCGCTACAATCAGTTGATATTCCGTTTGTTTTTGACCTATTACATCGGAATCCATTTGCCAACTGAATGACGGCGCTATGCTGTCAATTCCGATAGGATTTATCAAATCCTCTGTTTTCAAATTGATGATTTCTGTTGTGTTTTGCGGTGCTGCAAAAACAACGTTCACCGGTATAGCTATAAACAGGGTCAGAGCTAGTATCAAGATTATAAGCCGTTTGCTGATTTCCATTTTCTTTTCCTCCATATGTTAAATATTTTTATTTTGTGTTTCAACCAGATAATATATTTCCATTCTTACTAGTCCTCTTGCATTGTACGTGCAAAAACCTCGCTTATCATTCCCTGTGGTAAAAGACTATATGAATCATTTAAAAACGTTTCATCCTCAAGCACAAACAATTCGGGACCATAAATGCGGGGTATGAAAACTGCAAAAAACTACTTAAAAAAAATACCGACTTTACTGCAATTATTGTGGCCAACGATTACATGGCGTTAGGCGTTATAAAATACTTAAATGAATTAAAATACTCAGTACCTAATGATATTTCTATTGTCAGCTTTGATAATTCGATTTTCGCCGAATGTTCAAGCCCTACTTTAACAAGCGTCGGAGCAGATGTCTTTAAGCTCGGCCAGAGGACTATTGAAAAGCTGATAAATATAAGGCACGGAGGATTTGAACCTGTTGAAGAATGGGTGGATATGAAAATATACGAAAATGACTCGGTGAAGGCTATAGCGACAGAACAATAATCAAGGGTTTGAAGGTTATAATTTAACCTGATAAAAAAATGTCTCAAAAAGTTCTCAATTTGTTCATTGATTGAATTCGTTCAATGTGATATACTGTTGTTCAGTTTTCCAAAAGGAAGGGTGATTTAGTGGGGAGAGTAACAAAGCCAGTCGAAGAGCGAAGACAGGAAATTATTGATACAGCAAAAGCTTTGTTTCTTGAAAATGGTTTTGAAAAAACACAGATGGCTGATATTTCAAAGAAAATGAATGTCGCGCAAGGTCTTGTCTATCATTACTTCAAGTCAAAAACAGAAATACTTTACGCAGTGGTTGACATCATAGCCGATGAAAGAGCCATTGCTACGAAAAAGGTATTGAACTATACTAACGGTACTGCGCGCGATAGACTGGCTGTTCTTTTCGATACACAGACTATTCTTGATGACTATTCTGATCTGGTTCCGATTTTTATTAATGATGCGGCTGTTGTTGAATACTGCTTGAAAAAAATGACAGTTTCCGCTTTGCCGCAGCTTATATCACTAATAGAAGTCGGCAATGCCGATGGCTCGTGGCATTACGAATATCCCGAAACGCTTGCAACTTTTATACTTCACGGCTTTAGCGGACTTATAGTGACATCATCGCCCGTCTGTGAAGATAGAAACGAGCAAAAAGCTCTTGTAGATATAATATTGAGCTTGTTTAGAGCCCCCCGATGAGCATACGAGGTCTGCAATATTAGGCAGGCCTTATATTACGCCGATTTTTTGAATGACTTCATTCAAAATTTGTTCACAAGCCGGTCAAACACCGGACATAAATTTCACAAACAAAAATGGAGGTAAACCACTAAATGTTAGAACTACTCAAAATCAAAAAGGATTATCCCGCTGGCGATAATACGGTTAATGCCTTGAAGGGTATTGACATTCAATTCCGCAAATCCGAATTCGTGTCGATTCTCGGTCCCTCCGGCTGCGGAAAAACCACAATGCTGAATATCATTGGCGGGCTTGACCAATATACAGACGGCGATCTTGTTATTAACGGCAAGTCAACAAAGGACTTCAAAGACCGCGATTGGGATTCTTACCGCAATCGTTCTGTAGGCTTTGTATTTCAAACATATAATCTGATTCCACACCAAACGGTGCTGCGTAATGTAGAACTGGCGCTGACACTTTCCGGCGTCGGAAAGGCAGAGCGAAAGGCTCGGGCAAAAAAGGCTCTTGAGGAGGTCGGACTAGGCGACCAATTGAACAAGCGGCCAACCCAGTTGTCTGGCGGTCAGATGCAGCGTGTCGCAATAGCCCGTGCACTTGTAAACAATCCCGATATTATCCTTGCCGATGAACCTACCGGTGCACTCGATACCGAAACCAGCGTTCAGGTTATGGAAATCTTGAAAGATATTTCCAAAAACCGTCTGATTGTTATGGTTACACACAATCCCAATTTAGCCGAAAAATATTCCACCCGCATTATCAATATGCTGGACGGTGTAATCACAAATGATTCCGCACCGCTTTCCGAAGAGGAACACAATACCGAAGTGCATAATGATGTTCAAAAGAGCCAGGGAACAAAGGCCGCAAAAAAACCGTCGATGTCGTTTCTGACTTCATTTATGCTGTCGCTTAAAAATCTATTCACTAAAAAAGGCCGCACAATGCTTACGGCTTTCGCCGGGTCAATCGGCATTCTCGGTATCGCGCTCATTTTTGCGGTTTCACAGGGAATGACTTCCTATATTGACCACACACAGGAAGAGGCACTATCCTCCTATCCTATGGCTATTGAAGCCTCTTCACTGGATTTTATGTCTTTGGTGGAAACCTTCATGAACATCAGTAAGGCAGAAATCACTCATGATAAAGACGCTGTTTATCAGAAATCGGCCGTATATGATATGATAAATGCGCTCAGCAATCTGGATGAAACCAAAAACGACCTGAAGGCTTTCAAAGCTTATCTGGAAAAAGAGCTTGCAAAGCCGGAATCAGAGCTTGCAAAGGCAATCAACGGAATACAGTATTCCTACAATTTGGATATGCTTATGTACACAAAAAATGTAGAGGGCAAGATCATACGCTCTGACATAGAAGTGCTGATGATGAAGATCCTTTCGGATTATATGGGCATGAATATGTCCGTCATGTCCGATATGTCTTCTATGGGCGATTCACCCATCCTTTCTTCAATGCAATCTATGGGTTCAATGTCTATGCCCGGTATGGGCGGTATGTCCGCAAATTTGTGGCAGGAACTGCTGCCCGGCAACGACGGAAAGCCAATCAACGATTTGCTTAACAAGCAATATGATGTTATATACGGCTCATGGCCGAACAGCCATGATGAAATTGTTCTTGTGCTGGACGAAAACAACGAGCTTGACGATATGGCATTATATGCCCTGGGGCTTTTGCCTGAAGAGCATATGAGCGCCATTGTGGAAGCCGCCATGAACGGCAAAGAACTGGGTGAAAACACAAAAAAATGGAGCTATGCTGATATTTGCGGTATGACCTTCAAAACAATATTAAACGCCGATTGTTATAGCTATGACGAAACCACAAAGCTTTACACCGATTTGCGCGATACCGAAGCGGGGCTTCGATATCTGTATGACAACGGATTGTCTTTAAAGGTAACCGGTATTGTACGGCAGAATGAAGAAAGCAGCGCCGGTATGCTTTCGGGAACAATTTGTTATACCTCAGAATTGACAAGGCATTTGCTTGACAAAGCAAAAAGCTCACCGGTGATTGCCGCTCAGATAGCTGACAAAACGACCGATATTCTAACAGGACTTCCCTTCAAGGCTAACACTGGTGATATGTCTACCGCTGACAAGGAAAAAGACTTCCGCGATCACATCGATGGCCTTGACGAAGCAGGAAAAGGTGATGCATATGCCAAGATTATGAGTATACCGACGCCGGAATTTTTGAAAGAAAAAGCGGCGGAAACGGTTGACAGCATGCCCCGTGCCGATATGGAAGCCATGATTTCGCAAGGTATGTCCGAGCAAATGAATGTTCCCGTTGAACAAATAACGTCCTACCTTACCTCCATGAGCGATGATGAGATGCGCGAAATTTTCACACAGATGGTAACAGAGCAAATAAAGACGCAGTATGCCGAGCAGGTAAAAACGCAAATGTCCAATATGACCTCAACGCAGCTCGCCGGCGCTATGACAGCCGCCTTGCAGGGATACACAACCGAACAGTGTGCAGTTTACTACGATGAAATCATGGAATTTTCCACTTCCACCTATGAAGATAACCTCATTAAAATGGGCTGCATAGAGCTTGATGCTCCCTCGGCAATCAATATCTACGCTTCAACCTTTGAAAACAAAGATATTATTACAGAATCAATCGCAGCTTACAACAAGACCGTCGATGAAATACAGGAAATCAATTATACCGATTATGTAGGACTGATTATGTCTTCCGTGACTTCAATTATCAATGCTGTCACCTATGTGCTGATTGCGTTTGTGGCAATTTCGCTGATTGTTTCCTCGATAATGATTGGCGTCATTACGCTGATTTCGGTTCAGGAGCGTACAAAAGAAATAGGTATCTTACGTGCTATCGGTGCGTCAAAGCACGATGTATCAAGTATGTTCAACGCCGAAACGATAATTATAGGGTTTGCGTCGGGGCTGATCGGTGTGCTAATAACCTATCTGCTATGTATACCGATTAATATAATACTGCATAATTTGACCGGCATTTCAAACCTCAGTGCCGTGTTGCCGCTTCCGGTGGCAGGTATTCTTGTGGCAATCAGCGTAGCCCTTACTCTAATTTCAGGATTCATTCCATCAAAAAGCGCCGCCAAGAAGGACCCTGTTGTCGCCCTGCGCACAGAGTAGGCCGAAAAAGCCGGCAACCATTTTGTAAATACACATTCACCACTAAAACGTGTTTTGAGCAGGACGCGTTTCAGTGGTGATTTTTTTGTTTTTAATTGTCTGCAAAACTACAAAACGCCTCCGTTAAAACACGTGTTAATATTGACTTGTTTTTGAATTCATACTATAATGTTTGCATAACAAAATATTTGTGGTCTCGGTGCATGCTGCCGCCTCAAAATTATATATTAAAAAATCGGAGACATACTAAAATGAAAAAGCTATTGATCGTGGTCGACATGCAAAATGATTTTATCACGGGAACGCTCGGTTCACCCCAGGCGCGGCGAATACTACCGGCCGTAAAAGCGAAAATCGAGCAATACAGGCAAGACAGCCACAAAATTATTTTCACGCGTGACACGCACTATGATAATTACATGTCAACGCAGGAGGGTCGGTATTTACCTGTTATTCATTGTGCTGAGGGAACCAAGGGGCACCTTATAACAAGCGGCATTGACACCGGCGGCTGCGAAATTTTTGACAAGCCAACCTTTGGCTCTTTAGAATTGGCCGAACGAGCCGCCGAAGGCAACTTTGACGAAATTGAGCTGTGCGGACTGTGCACGGATATCTGCATTGTTTCCAATGCTCTCATTCTAAAGGCGCGGCTGCCGGAAACGAAAATCAGTGTGGATGCCCGGTGCTGTGCCGGCGTGAGCCAGGAAAGCCATAAAGCCGCACTGCTCACCATGAAAAGGTGTCAGGTGAGCATAATGAGCGAGGAGGAAGAGCATGTTTGACGCAAAAAAGACAAATACACAAATTATAACCTGGGTCGCAGAATATTTTCGAAATAACGCCGCTCCCGAAACAAAGGCCGTGATCGGAATAAGCGGCGGAAAGGACAGCTCCGTCACCGCCGCGCTGTGCGCGAAGGCGCTTGGCAAGGAGCGCGTTTTAGGTGTGCTGATGCCGCAGGGGGAACAGCACGATATCGATATATCATACGAACTTTGCAAGACTCTTGATATCGAATATTTTGAAATCAACATCAAAAATACAGTGCAGGCTTTTTATGATGAGGTGATAAAATCTGGATTAAAGCTTAACGACATCGCGGTTTTTAACACGCCGGCGCGCATCCGCATGACAACGCTTTATGCCGTTTCGGGCATGGTAGGCGGCAGGGTTGCCAACACATGTAATTTAAGCGAGGATTGGGTGGGCTATTCCACAAAATTCGGCGACGCAGCCGGAGATTTCAGCCCTCTTTCAAATCTGACTGTGACCGAGGTGAGGGCGGTAGGAAAAGAGCTTGGGCTTCCGGCGAAATTTATTGATAAAACGCCTATTGACGGCTTGTGCGGCAAAACTGACGAGGAAAATTTAGGATTTACCTATGCGGTTTTGGACAAATACATTCGCGAAGGCATTTGCGAAGATGAAACATTAAAGAAAAAAATCGACCAACTTCACAGCATAAATCTCCACAAGCTGAACCCCATGCCTGCTTTTGGGCTTGACAGCAATAAATAAGCAGTCCTACTTATGAAAGTAATAGGGTACGTTCCCTTTCAGGGAACATACCCTATTACCGCAAGATTTGCCGCTTGTGTGATTTGATTTTCAAATCACACAGTTAGTCCTTCCAGTCCCACCAGTTTTGTTTATCGGACGGCAAGCTGCCGCCGTTGTCGGCATAATGCACCGCCAAACGATAACAATACAAAGCGCAGCGATCCTCTTGAAATCCTTTGAACAAGCAATCTTTCATGTAAATTTCCTCAGGACTTTGCCCTTTGAGAGCTTCAATATTGGGATATCCTGCGTTGATAATATGCTGCGCCATCTTTTTGCCGATACCGGGAATTTCAGTTAAATCAGTCATACTTTTTGCTCCTTTTCAGCCTGTTAACATCATTTGAAATGATACATTTGTATTATGAGAAATTCACCTTAACATCTTCATAAACACAGCATGATTTAAGGTGGTCATTGACCATGCCCACAGCCTGCATGAACGAATAAACAATGGTTGAACCCACAAATTTGAAGCCTATTTTCTTCAAATCCTTGCTTATCTTATCGGATATCGGTGTCGTTATCGGCATGTTCTCAAAGCTTTCCCAGCCGCCGACAACCGGCTTGTAATCAACATAGCTCCAAATGAATTTATCAAAGCTGCCGTGCTTTTCCACAATTTCCAGAAACAGCTTGGCATTGATAACCGCCGCATTGATTTTCAGGCGGTTTCGTATAATGCCCTCGTTTGCCATAAGTTGCTCTATTTTTGTATCATCATAAAGGGCGACCTTTTTCGGGTCGAATCCGTCAAAAGCTTTTCGGTATGCCTCTCTTTTTTTGAGCACGGTTATCCACGAAAGCCCGGCCTGTGCTCCTTCTAAAATCAGCATCTCAAATAACTTTTTGTCGTCATGCACCGGCCTTCCCCATTCGTTATCATGATAGCCTATGTATAGGGGGCTATCTCCAAAGCATCTGATTTTTTCCATTTATGATTCACACTCCTAATTCTTATTTATATATAATTTCCATTTTTCGCCGGCAGCTTCACAGCTGTCTACCGCTTTCAATTTCATAAACTCTTGTTTGGCCGCCCCATTCGCTGTCCTCCATGCCGAAGAAACGCCAATCGTATTTTTCATAATATCCCACATGGTCAGTGCCTAAATAAACCTTGTCAAAGCCAAGCGCTTTTGCTCGTTTTCAAGAATCATATCAGACATAAAATGAGCCACAGTCGGTTGTTTGCTGTTATAGCTTGCTTCCGCCGCATCGTTGTCCGTAAACTCGCGCAAAATTAATCTCT
>JGI994J12354_10001417_pt1 | contig 24140 bp, 18 predicted proteins | sample IntmicLarv3ML3BL_FD_12354 | JGI IMG/M metagenome (IMG submission 12354)
AGGGCCGCCCCGCAAGCGCAGCGCAGCGCACCAGCCCCTTCTTCCATAACGAGCCGGAAGCCATGCTTTCCGGCTCGGCCATCTTTACGCCTTGTAGAGCCAGCGTGACACCAACTCAGGAATATCATGGATTTTTTCAGTACCCTCACCACCCTGTTTTTTCAGTTTCTTGACATTGCTCTCCATATTGACGTGCATTTGCGCGAGCTTGTGGAAAACTACGGCTTTTATGTATACCTTGTGCTGTTTCTGGTGGTTTTCTGTGAGACAGGGCTGGTGGTTACGCCCTTTTTGCCGGGCGATTCCCTGCTCTTTGCCGGAGGAACCCTTGTCGGGGCGGGAATGCTCGACTACTGGCTGCTCACCGGAACCTTGCTGGCTGCGGCCATTTCGGGGGATGCGGTCAATTTCCGCATAGGCCACTCCATCGGGCCGCCCGTGTTTCAGAAAAATTACCGCTTTCTCAAGCGGGAACACCTTGTGGCCGCGCACAATTTTTACGAAAGGCACGGCGGCAAGGCCATCATTCTCGCCCGCTTCATTCCCATTATCCGCACCTTTGCCCCCTTTGTGGCCGGTGTGGCGGAAATGCACGCGGGCCGCTTCCTTTTCTTCAACGTAACAGGGGCCCTTATCTGGGTGTTTGGTCTTGTTACCGCAGGGTACGCTCTGGGCAATCTGCCCTTTGTGCAGAAGAATTTCAGCCTGATTGTCTACGGCATCATTCTGGTTTCCGTACTGCCCGTGGTGTTTGAATGGGCGAAATACATGCTCGCCCGACGGAAAAACGCCGGGGCCGCGCAAAAAGACAGTTAACCCGCACAGTGCCCTTCGTGCGTTGTGCGGGCCAAACCGCCCGCGCCCTGCGCTCACTTGGTCATCCACAGGTGGTCAAGTGAGCGCAGGGCGCGGAAGTTTTTGGGCAGCAGCGATGCCCGGAGCGGGGCTATCTTTGAGGAAGGTCGGCCATAAGAGCCAGAAATTCTTGCAGGGCCTCAAGAAATTCTTTGTTATCCCCAAAGACTATGCCAATGGAAAGGTATGCCCCTTCCTGGGCAACGTTTCGTACAGTGCCCACGGTGCTCACCGAGTCCACGGCTGCCGACAGATTGGTGGTCAGGGTTAATTCGGCATCTTTTTCAAGATCTTTGATGGGAGGGTTGCCGGAAAGGGAGGTGAGAATCCTGCACCCGCCCGCGCTGATATCAACGATGATTCCGCCCGCTTCGTCCAGTTCACATTCAAGGGTGCAGGGCAGGGCGCAGAAAGAACGTTTGTGAACCCGCATGGCCAAAACGCTCATCCTGTCCGGGTAGCCCAAAAAGAGGACGAACACGGGCTTCATGGTGTGGGCCAGTACATCGGTACGGAAGGAATGCAAGGCGCCTTCCAGTTGATACTGTATTTCCACCATGGTTCCGGGAAGAAGGTGGTTTTTGATGCCGGAAACAAAAGGCATGTTTATGGCAAGAAACTTGTAGTGCATGACGCCTATGTACACTGCCGGAAAGGTATACTGCGATTGGCCGCCAATGGGGTTGAATTTGATCTGGACCTGGGAGCCAAGCTCAATATCAATTTTTGGCATCATTTGCTGATGCCGATTGGCAAAGGTGATTGTGGGCGCAGTCACTGTTGCTTTACTCATCTCTACCTCAATAGGAAAATCGGATGTGGAATTGCGCGTGGCGCGATGTTCAATTGCATATCTGTCAGAAAATGGGCTGAATTACAAGAGGCAAATACGCATTTACCATGGGCCGCAAAGAAGTTTCACGATAGCTCGTGGACATACTCACGCACAGACGTATCGGCATGCAGGGGAAAATCTTGAGGTTTTCGGAAAAAACCCCGCCGCAGGACCAGGGCAATGGTTCTTTGAAATACTGTATTCGGAGTTGCCGGCGAAAATGAAGTTCGCCAACTCCTCCTTTGCGCGGGCGAGGCCAGTACCATCGAATGACCGGGCAATACGGGAGAGTGTTGCAAGGGTTCAGCCCCAGCTTGCCGGGCCTGTGGAGGGAGGCTTCTTGTTCCCCTTGAAAAAAAAGGCAAGACTCCCGGAGGGAGTCTGCTTAATATGCTGTTATTGCAATAAATATTTCTTTTAACTTTCCTTGACACTGGGCACAAGAAGCTCTAAAAGGCAATCGTACCATAGTAATCTATGGTTCAAGAGGATGCCCCATGCGCTTTATTATGCTGTTTATTCTGTGTATTACCACACTTTTCTTCACTGTTCCGGCCCATGCCGGGCCTGCGGATGCGCCTGTTGCGCCTGAAGACAAGGCAAAGGTTTCTGCCCCTGTCTCCCGGAAAGCCGGGGACAAGGCGGAGGCGAAAACCGAGCAGTGGGTGACGCTTTCCGCCAGTTCGCGGCCTGCCTATGTGGGCATTCATGGCGGCACAGCCCCCATTTCCCTTTTTCGCAATGAAAACGGAGAGCTGGTAGCCATAACAGGGCAAACCGGCAATGATTTTTCCCACCTCTTGAGCGGCGGCAACAGCAGCCTTCCTGCTCTGCCCCAGGCGGGCAACGAGGATGCCTCGCAGAAGACCACTCCTGTCGAGGCAGGCGACTCGGTCACCATGAGTGGCGATGAAGTGCCAAGCCCGGTACAGACTTCTGTTACGACCGCTTCCAGTTCAACCGTGGCAAAGCCAACAAGTTCTGCCCCAACGGCCGCGACTCCAGCCGCTTCGGGCACCCTTCTTCCTTACCCGGCTCTGGCCGGGGGTTCCGCCAGCAGCCTGAACGGGGCCGTCCTTTTGCCCGTCCCGCTGGACCCTTCCCCCTCCTGTGAAATTCTTCCGAATATTTCAGCGGACAACGCGCCCATTGTTTTTGCTTCCGGTTCGGGGCGCCTGTCTTCTGGTGAAAAGCTCACCCCCTTTGGCCTGACCGTGGCGGACGCTCCTTCCACTGTGTATGTGGCCCAGGACAGTCTGGCCAGCATTGCCAAGCCTGCCTATGCGCCCCTGAGGCTGCATGATTACCGCAGGGCGCTTGCCAATAAAAGAATTTAATCTCTGCGCGTCAAGCCCGCATAGTGCGCGAGTGCCCTTGAAAGTAAGCAATCAAGGGCATTTGTGTGAACAACCTATTGAAACATTACACCTAGCGCACCCTTTTCCACCGGCAGAACACCCTTTCTGCCCCGTCAAAAAGCAAAAACAGAAAAAATCCCGAAAAGGCCAGGGTTGCCAGCCCGAAATACATCTGTATGTAGTCCAGCCGCATCCAGCAATCTGTTATATAAAACCCGAGGCCAAGATTGGTGCCGTAACTTTCGGTAAAGAACAGGGCGGAAAGGGCCATGCCAATGGAAATACGCATGGAGGAAAACACCTCCGGCAGAACCGCCGGAAAGGTTACATGACGGGCAATGTCCAGGGGCCCGGCTTTCAGGGAGACAAGCAGGGCATAGTTTTCCGCCGGAATGCTCCGTATGGCGTCGCGTATGGAAATGATGAGCTGAAAGACAATAATAAGAACAATAATGGTGATCTTTGAAGCCTCGCCAATGCCAAGCACCAGCATGACCACGGGCAGCAGGGCCAGTTTCGGCAGGGGGTAGGAAAAATAGAGAAGGGGGCTGAAAAGCCTGTTCACCGCCGGGCTGCTGCCCATGGGAATGCCCGCGACCAGGGCAATGGCAAGGGCAATGCCAAGCCCGGCGCAAACCCTGACCATGCTTGCCCCGGTGTGGGTCAGAATCTTGTTTTGAATGGCCGCGCCATACCCGGCGTACACGGTCAGGGGTTCCGGCAGGCCGGGCATGGCAAGGGCCACGGCGCAGAGGTGCCAGAGTATATTGAAGAGGGCAAAGCCCAGAAGCATACCCCCGATATAGCGTAAAACCCGTGTGCTTCCAGAAGGGTGCATGGTTAGAACCCCATTCCGGAAAACTGTTTGCTGATGGCAAGGGCCATGTGCAGGGAAGCGGCCTCGTCGGCACTGCCAAAGGCGGTGTTTTCCAGGCGGCCGGCAATGGCGTGCGATTGATCCATAAGCAGGATCTGCTGACCCACGGCAGCGGCCTCGTGGGTATTATGAGTGATAAACAGGGTCGTTACGCGAAAGCGTTTCCATATGGAAAGGAAGATCTGTTGCGAGGCGACAGAGGTAAAGGCGTCAAGGGCGGAAAAGGGTTCGTCCATCAGCAGGATTTGCGGGTGGCAGATAAAGGCGCGGGCAAGGGCCACTCGCTGTTTCTGCCCGCCGCTGATTTGCGCAGGGTAGCGTCGCAGCAGATCGCCAAGGCCAAGGGCCTCGACAATTTCCATGGCGTCTTTGGGGCGGGCGGACGAGCCCCTGCGGGCCAGAACAAGGGGCAGGAAAATGTTCTGCTCCACGGTTTTCCAGTCAAGCAGTCCGTAGTTTTGCGGCACATAGCCCACGGTGATGTCGCTGTTTTTCCAGGGCTGCCCGGCCAGCAGAATTTCGCCGCCAGCGCAGGGCCGGATGCCGCAAAGAACTTTCAGCAGGGTAGATTTGCCGCAGCCCGAAGGGCCGATGAGGGCGTAAATCTTGCCCTCTTCAAGGGTAAGGGAAAAATCGCGCAGTACAGGCGTTTTTCCGTACCCTGCGGTCAAACGGCGAATTTCTATCATGCGGCCCGGTCTCCGGTGCTGGAGCGAAAAAACTGCCCGATGCGGTGCTTCAGTATCAGGGGTTGTTTCCCGACAAGGAGTTTAGAGCCTTTTCACTTTGAAAATGCTCTAACGGACGATGGCGCGAGCCTCGTCCGCGCAAACGAGGAGTAGGCGAAATTTATTTTCGCCGCCAACTCCGAGTGCAGCGTTTCAAAGTTAAATTGCCTTAGCACCGAAAGCAAGGGTTTACCGTACAAAGGCATCGTTTACAAGGGTGTCAATGGCGAATCCGGGCTTGATGATCTCGCGTTTTTCCAGCCAGCGTACCACCGAGGCCAGGCTCTCCCTGTCCGGGGCTGTGGCTTTCGTGTAGGTGGGCAGCACGGCGACAGCGGCAACATGCTCAGGGTAGCCGAACTGGCTGACAAGAATGTCCTTGATATCGGACACCGGATGGGTGGCAAGGTATTCAACGCCCATGTTGTAGGCCGTGTAAAAGCCCCGGATATTGTCGGCCTTCTCTTGTATGGCCTTTTCGCTGAACAGGATGCCGGTGATGGAAAGGCCCATGTCAAAGTTGGAGACAAGAACCGTGTCGCCATCGATCTTTGCCATGTCGGCAAAGGGGTTTGGCAGGCCGGTGGCGTCCACCTTGCTGTTTCTGAGCATTTCAAAGCGCACGGGAATCTTGTTGATCTCCGTTTTGGCCACATCGGTGGCCGAAAGGCCCGCGCTGTTCAGGGCCATGTCCACCACATAGTCGATAACCGTGTTCTGGGAAACGGCGATAGTCTTCCCGGCCAGGTCGGCCACCCTGGCAACGCCGGAATTTTTCCCCGCAACCACGAAAAAGGGCGCATCGCAACGCGAGGTAAGGGCAAGGCGCACCCCCCCGGCCTTTTGCAGAACCGCGCCGGTATAGTCTATGACCGTGCCGTCCAGGCTTCCGGCCTGAAGGGCGGCGTCCCGCTCGTTGGCGGAATAGAATTTCTGCAAAACAAGAGGCAAATCAAGGCGGGCGAAATAGCCTTCCCGCTGGGCCACGGCCAGGGGGAGGAAGTCCATGGAAGGCATGACCCCGACACGGAGCGGGGCCCTGGTGTCTTTTTTGGAGGCGGCTTTGGGCTCTTCACTGTTGCATGAAAGCAGCGAAAGACAGAGGAACAGGGCCAGAAAAATACGGAGAGGCAGAGAAAACGGCAATTTCATGGGATACTCCCTCATTCAACCAGAGGCGGCTGTTCTGCCGCAACTTGAAATGATAGCAAAACCCCTCTGGTTCGACAAGGGCGGGAAGGCGATTGCTGCCGGGGCAGGGAGAAATGGAAAAAAATATTGACAGAAAGGAAAATTATGAACAATATCTCTTTTGATGCTCGCGCAGACTTTTTGGAGCGAGCTGATTCTCACACCCCCAACGAGAGAATATTCCCATGACCGCAGCCCTTGCAACCCTTGCCATCCTTTCCATTGCCGCTTGTGCGGGCAATGGGTATTTCTGGTGGCAAACTGCGTATGCTGCGGCCTTGGTTCGTTGTTAAACGTAGTTTAGTACCCACTCCAAAGGCCGCAGGCAAAAGCTTGCGGCCTTTTTGTTCGTGAGGCCAAAAGCGCAGGCCGGGCATACTGTATGAAGGAAACGCCATGAATTCAATGCTCGAACGGTTTTACAGGGCCAAGCAGCCGGAAATTGAATGTCTGCGCCAGCTTGCCAAAAAAGGGGAGTTGCCCCCGCCCTTTACAGGGCACAGACCTTCGTTTTTGCAGGCCCTTGCCTTGCGCCGCCCTGCGGTTATTGCGGAATACAAGCGGGCTTCGCCCTCGCGCGGTTCCATAAACCTTGGGCTGGAGCCGGAAGAGGCGGCAGCACAGTATGCCGCTGCCGGGGCTGCCTGCCTGTCCGTGCTCACCGAGAGCGAATATTTCAAGGGTGACATCGGTTTTTTGCAGCGCATGACCGGCCCTGGCCTGCCCCTGTTGCGCAAGGATTTCATTTTTACCGCCGGTCAGGTGACAGCCACAGCGGCAACCCCTGCCTCCGCCCTTCTGCTCATTGTCCGAATGCTTGATGCCGACACCCTGAAAAGCCTGATCGCCTTGAGCGCTGATTTTGGCATTGTGCCGGTGGTCGAGATTTTTGACGAGGCGGATCTGCAGCGGGCCAGGGCCGCCGGGGCCACGGTCATTCAGGTGAACAACCGCGACCTGGATACCCTGCGCGTGGACTGCCAGACCTCTGTGGACCTCGTGGCTGGCAGGAAGGCCGGGGAGGTGTGGATAAGCGCCAGCGGCATAGGCTCTGCCGGGCAGCTTGCCTCCCTGCTCGGGTGTGGTTTTGATGCGGCCCTTGTGGGCAGCTCGCTCATGGGTTCGGCTGATTCGCCGGGCGCGGCCCTGCAAAGGCTTCTGGAAGGATGACATGAAGGTGATAACCAAAATATGCGGCCTCACCCGTGCGGAAGATGTGGCCCTTTGTCACGCCCTCGGGGTAGATTTTACGGGCTTTATCTTCGCCCCGAAAAGCCCGCGCTGTATTGCGCCCGAGGCTGTGGCCGCCATGCCCGCAGGGGCTTCCCGCAGGGTGGGGGTCTTTGTGAACGAGCCTGTTGAGTCCATGCTCGGCATTGTGCGGAAAACCGGGCTTGATTATGTGCAACTGCACGGCGGGGAAGGGGTTTCCGTATGCGAGGCCATGGGGCCGGAAAGGGTGATCAAGGTTTTGTGGCCCGAGAGCATGAATGCGGAGGAATTTTCCCAGGCAATACGCATCTTTGCCCCTGTATGCGCCTATTTTTTGCTCGATGCCGGGCAGGGCGGGGGGGGCAGTGGCAACAATGCGGGTCAGCCCTATTTGCGGGAGAGGGCCTTTCCCCGGCCATGGCTGCTGGCCGGAGGCATAGGGGCGCACAACGCGGCTGAAATGATTCGTGTTTACTCTCCGAACGGGCTGGATATGAATTCGGCCCTTGAATCCGCACCGGGGGTAAAGGACAGGGAACGGGTGCGGGCGGCTGTGGAGGCCATAAGGGCACTGTGAGGCGACAGGGTCAAGAGGGTGTTTCTGGTTTGGAAAAACATCTTCCCGCACAGGGCGGGGGGAAATGATAAAAGGAAAATGATGATGAAAAAAGGCTATTTCGGCAATTTTGGCGGCCAGTTTGTCCCTGAATTGCTCATACCCCCCCTGCGGGAACTGGAAAAGGCGTGTGAAACCATTGTTCCTTCCGAGTCATTTCAGGAAGAGCTGGATGATCTGCTCTTCAACTATGCCGGGCGCAGTACCCCCCTGACTATTTGCCCCACGCTTTCGGCCTCGCTGGGCTTCAACCTGTGGCTGAAACGGGAAGATTTGCTGCATACCGGGGCGCATAAAATGAACAACACCCTCGGTCAGGCCCTGCTCGCCAAACGCATGGGCAAGAAAAACCTGCTGGCGGAAACCGGGGCAGGCCAGCACGGGGTCGCCACGGCAGCGGCAGCGGCCCGCCTTGGCCTTGGCTGCACCATTTACATGGGGGCGACCGATGTGGTGCGCCAGGCTCCCAATGTGGCCCGGATGAAGCTTTTCGGCGCAAACGTGATTCCGGTGAACAGCGGCACAAACACCCTGAAAGACGCCATTAACGAGGCCCTACGAAGCTGGATAGAGAGCCAGGAGACCACCCACTACTGCTTTGGCACGGCTGCCGGGCCCTATCCCTTCCCCGATCTTGTGCGGGGGTTTCAGGCGGTTATCGGCTATGAAACCCGAGCCCAGTTGCAGGAACGGATGGGCAAGCTGCCCGATGCCGTTGTTGCCAGCGTGGGGGGCGGCTCCAACGCCATTGGCATGTTCCACGCCTTTACCTCTGACCCGGCTTGCGACAGGGTTCGGGTGATCGGGGTGGAGGCAGCGGGCACGGGCCAACCGGGGTGCCACAATTCCGCGCCCATCAATGTTGGCAGGCCGGGGGTGCTGCATGGGCAGCTCAGTATGCTGCTACAGAGTGATGACGGTCAGGTGCTGCCTTCCGATTCCATTTCGGCCGGGCTTGATTACCCCGGCGTGGGGCCGGAACATGCCCACCTGCATGAAACGGGTCGGGCCGAATACGGGCTGATAACCGACGCCCAGGCCCTGCGCGCCCTTACCGTTCTGTGCAAGGCCGAGGGTATTTTACCCGCTCTGGAATCGTCCCATGCCCTGGCCTTTGTGCTTAAAAACGCGCACACCTTTGCCCCTGGTTCGGATGTGGTGGTGAACCTTTCCGGTCGCGGCGACAAGGATCTTGGCATTATTCAGAAAAATCTTTCCCTTGTGGAATCGTTCGGAGGAGAACTCGTATGAAACCCACCCTTGAACAACGAATTGTCAATGCCGTCAACAAGGGAAGGTGCGCCCGCATTCCCTTTATTACCGCGGGCTTTCCCACCTGCGACAGCTTTGTGCCGACTTTGCGCGATCTGGATGCGTGCGGGGCCGATATCATTGAGGTGGGCATACCCTTTTCCGACCCGGTGGCCGATGGCCCGGTGGTGGAAGAGGCTTCCCGCAGGGCTCTGGAAAACGGCGTGACCCTCGGCAAGGTTCTGGACGAACTGGGGCGGCTTTCTCCCCGCCTTGAGGCCGGGCTGGTGCTCATGGGCTACTATAACCCCTTCCTGCAGTATGGGCTTGCCCGGCTGGTGGATGATGCGGCCAGGGCCGGGGTGCAGGGGTTTATCGTGCCCGACCTTCCCCTGGGCGAAGATGACGAATTGAGAGCCCTGCTTGCGGCAAAGGGTATGGATTTGGTGGCCCTTGTCGGCCCCAATACCGGGGAAGAACGCATGCGGGAATACGCGGCAGTGGCTTCTGGCTATGTGTATGCGGTTTCCGTTCTCGGCACCACAGGGGCGCGGGAAAGCCTTCCCGCAGAGGCGGCAGCCACCCTTGCCCGGGCGAAAAAATGCTTTTCCCTTCCCGTGGCTCTGGGTTTCGGCATACAAAGGCCGGAGCAGATCGCGGCCATGGAAGTACGGCCTGACGCCGCTGTGTTCGGTAGCGCCCTGATGCGCCATATAGGGGAAGGGAAAAGCGTGCGCTCGTTCATGGAGCCGTGGATATAATTATTTTGAATGATCAAAAAAACCCCCGCTCCCCTGGCAATCCGGGGTGCGGGGGTTTTCGCATACAAAGAAAAGACCCTATTCTCCAAGGCCGGTCAGAATGATGGAAAGCTGATAATTCTTCTCTCGCGGGTCCACCTGGGTGGTGCCGATGACGGTGAAGCACTGGTGGTTATAGGACAGGGACAGGTCAAGTTCATGGTTTTCCTGGTTTTTGTAGTCGTAATAGAAATCCGCTGAGGCGCTGAAGGGGCCGACGCTTGTGTTGCCGCCAACGCGGACATAGCTTAGGTCAGTTTTCCGGTATCGGGAATATTCGTCAATTTTTGGGCGGTAATCATACCCGGCGTAAATGGAACCAAGGTCGGGGTCCGAAAGGCGCACATAGCTCTGGTGGCGTGTAAAGTCTTTTTCGTAGGGCGACCAGTTGTTGCGGGTGGTCAGTGAAAGGGAATTTGTAAGGTTAAGTTCCAGGTCGGCAATAACATCGCCAAAGGGCCTGCGCTCATAGGTGTCCCTGTGGTCGTTGCGGGAGGCTTCGCGGTGGTCGTATGCCTGTTGCAGACGAAGACGGACAAGGTCGTGATAGGAGGTTCTCGGCGCGGGCACCATTTCGCCCTTTTCGTTTTTGACCAGTACCACGTTTTCCTGCTTGCGGGTAAACACATTGGTGATGGAGTAGACAAGCTCGGTTTTCGGCTGGAGCCTGTCTTCATCGTCGTAGTAAGGGTTGTCGCGCTGATCCACCTGCGGGCGGTAGGCATATTCGACGCGCGGCTGAATGGAATGCCTCATGCCCAGCCATTGCTTCTCGCCCACCGTGCTGTTGGTCAGGGGCAGAGGGGGGTTGCCAAAGTCGTATACGCGGGCAAGCTCTGTGGTCGCGGCAATATTGAAGAAGGGTACAGTACGGTTTTCTTCTTCCTGGCGCGGGCCATGGCCGCTCTCGTTCAGGGTAAGGCTGGCACTGTGGCCCGGGTTTTCGGTGTTGTACAGGGTTTGGGAAATGCCGCCGCTGGCCACCAGAGAACCGTAGCGCGAGGAAAGGGGCAGGGTAAGGCGCGGCACGGCCATGTAGCGGGCGCCCCGTGTACCGCTTCTGCGGTACATGTATGCCGCCTGGAAAGAGGCGTCCGCCTCAAGGGGCAAGGCCGGAAAGATGCGGCCCTTGTGCAGAAAAGCGTCAAACTGCGGCAGACGCTGAACGTTTTCATCTTCCCTGCGCAGCCGGTTTCCGTTGCCAAGGTACTGATTTTGCGTATAATAACTGGAAAGATTGAGGGAAACCCGCTCCCAGTCACGGGTAAAGAGCACACCACTTTTGCGGTGGCGCGATTTTTCCTGCAAGTCGCGGGAAAACATATCAAACAGTTCGGAGCGCGAGCGCTGGAACCCGGAGAGGCCCCTGTTGAACTCCGAAAGGAAGTACTGGTCGGAAACATAGTCAAGGTCGGCCTTGAAGCGCCATTCGCGGTCATTCAGCTTGGAATCGTACATACCGCGAATCCAGTAGCGTTCGGCATTGGAACGCACATAGGAGTCGCCACTGTAGGCCCCGGAATCCCTGTTGGTTTCCTTGACCTTGTCGTGCATCCAGTCAAAGCGTATCCAGCCCGAGGTGGTGGAGGTGGGCCGTGTGCGGTATTCAATGCCCGGCATGACACCGCGTTTTTCCATGAAATTCAGGTTGAAGGTCATGTCGTTGCTTTCATCGATGGCCCAGAAGAAGGGCTGATTGTAATAAAAACCGCGCCGATCCGACCTGCCGTAACTCGGGAGCAAAAAGCCGGACTGCCGGTTGGTTTTCGTGGGAAAGAGAAAGAAGGGGGAGTAGAGCACAGGCACATCGCGAATCTGCATTGTGGAGCCGCGCATGTGGGCGTAGCCGTCCACTTCCACGGTGGCTTCTTCGGAGGTGATGGACCAGGCGGGCGTGTCGCCGTCGCAGGTGGTTATTTTCGCGTTGGTAAAGGTATAGACGTCTCCCCAGTGTTTTTCGATGCGGTCGCCCTTGATGTAGGCATGGGGGCCAGCCATGAAAACACGACCGTTTTTGAGCCAGCCAACGCGGCTTCGCAGGTCAAATTCCGCTTCCGAGGCCGTAATTTCGTCCCGCCCCATGCGTACACTGACGTTGCCGGAAAGGTACACCCACTTTGTGCTGCTGTAATAGCGGGCAAAGTCGGCCTTCAGGTATTCGTTTCCACGGCGCAGAAACACGTTTCCGGTGGCTTCCAGTATTTCGCTGTCATTGTGCGACACAACGGAATCAGCCGAAAGATCCCAACGGGCAGTGGGTTCGCCGCCTGACAGTCGGGGCTCGGAAACAGGTTCCTCTTCCGCGCACAGTGCGGGGGTGGAAACAAGACAGAGGCATACGGCAAGGAGGGTTAGGCAGTGGAAAAAAGAACGGAGCATAGATTTTCCGGTCAGGTGGCTTGAAGGTTGGCTTTCGGGTGTCTGGCAACGGCTTCTGCAATTGCCAGCGCAATTTCAAGACGAAATTGCGCTGGATTGCAGGCATTTTTAAGCATATGCCAAATATACCTGTCTATGCTACCATAAAACAGGGCAAAGGGGAAGGCAGGCGAGCCCCCATTTTTCAGATCTCCTTGTATGGAAGGATCGAACCATGCGGTACTCGGCAATCGGAAGGCTGTGCAAGGCAGACAGAAGGCAAAAAAACGGTTATGTAAACAGTATTTTATGAACAATATCCGCCACTTACCATGGCACCATCTGCAGCTGCGTCCAGCTCCCGGAATAGGAAGAGGAAGTGTTGGGGTTGAAGCTCGAGTCATTGGAAAACACGGTTCTTCCGTCCGGCCCTTCCCAGCCGAAGTTGTATTGGTTGGGGGCAACATATTTGATGTCGCTCCCCTGCCAGCGCTGCCTGCCGGTTATGGCATCGTTCCAGCCTGTGGCCGCTTTGGAAAGCGAATCGGACTGCATGGCAAACACTTCCTTCCGCCTCTGGTTCACATAGTTGAAAGTCTCGTTCCGCATGTCCTGCATCTTCTGCTGGTGCTTCATCTCGCTCTTAAACCTTTCCAATATGCCTTCTCTCTTGGCCTGGTTGACTTTGTTGACCATTTCTAGGGAAAATCTGTCCACTGTGCCCTGCCACAAGGGTTCAATGGTGCTGTTGGCGGCAATGATCGCCAGATCGGCATCATGGGCCTTCAGTTTCCCGGCCAGGGCCGAGGCGGCGAAGATATGGGCTTGCCACCACACGGATTCTTTGCCGTACCTGGGGTCTGGCCCGCTCTGGTAGGGAAGGCGCGGCAACTGAATATTGTTGACATAGGTGCAGTACTGGACAATGACCTGGGTGATGCCGTCATAGCGCTTGCCCTTCTCGGAATAGCTGTAATAGGCCCGGGCAAGGTCAAATTTCAGACCCTTGAAGGGAATGCCGATTTGGGCGGACTGTTGCCGTATTTGCGCGTCCTGCTCGTATACGGATTTCTGGAGCAGGGCCTCGATATCTGCCGGGCGTTCAATTTTTTGCAGCCGTACATCCGAGACTTCAGGGTTGCTTGCAAGAAGCCACTGGGCGAAATCGGCTGCCAGCATGGGCTGGATGGCGGGCAAGCCATCTTCCACGGTATTCCCGGCGAGCAGCGCCTTTTTCTGCTGCTGAAACTCTTGCAGAACCTGCTGCGTAGACGCTTTGAGCTGGTTGCACAGCATGTCAGCAAAGGCAGGGGTACTGAGCCGGCCCGCCTGGCATTGCTGGTTGGTCAGGTTGATAACGTTGTTGGACTCATCGTCCAGCGTGGCCAGCCAGCCCTGGTCGAAGTGAAATTTCAGGCGTGAAAAGGAGGCGAACTCCACCTCGTCGGCCGGGCCTTTCAGGTGATAGAAAACGTGGGCCGGGTCGGCGTAGAGGTTCATGTTCCACGGAATTTCCGCTTTCATGATGCTCCAGCCGGGGGGAAGGGCCATTCGCGCTGCCACGATATTGTTTACATTGGGGTCGCGCAATTCGACTGTTTTGAACTCGACCGCCTGGGCAAGGGCCGGGCCGCCCGCCATCACAAGTATTGCCACTGCCAGCAAAGAGAGGGTGGTCCGCCGGAAAATCGTGATGAGCTTCATGGTTCTGTTCCTTTCTCAATCTATCTACCCTGGAAACATTGCACAAGCGAGAGGGCGGCGAAAAGGAATTTCGCCAGCTCCCCGTTTGCGCGGACAGGACTCACGCTCGCTGTTCCTGATCAGTTGTTGCCTTGGGCCGCTGGCTGTCAAGAAAATCCGCCCCAGGCGGGAAGGCCTGGAGCGGAAAAAATTACTGCTGTTGCGGCATTGACGGCATCTGCTGCCAAGTGGGCTGCCCCTGCGGCATTCCGCCCTGCTGCCCACCGTAAGGCATTCCGCCCTGCTGCCCGCCGTAGGGTTGAGCGGGCATTTTCTGGTAATGCATAACGCCGCCCGACTGGGGGTCGCGAAGTTGCAGGTTCATTCCGTCAGATTGAAAATCAAGGGTGACCTTTTGCCCGTCAGCCCCGGTGCTGATGATCTGCTGGCCCTGAATGACAAAGGTTCCCTGACCGAGAACCTGCATGTTGGGGCCCATCATCATGAACATGCCGTTTTGCAGGCCCATCATCATTGGCCCCTGCTGGGTCATGGTTACCCAGAACCCGTCAATGGGCGAGACCGGACCGGGCTGCATCTGCCCAGGTTGCATCTGCCCAGGTTGCATGGGCTGCATGGGCTGCATCTGTCCAGGCTGCATGGGCTGACCCGGCTGCTGGGCAGACCAGGGCGAATCTGCGGCAATCTTTGTAATTACGAGGCCCTCTGACGAAATGGATTGATCAAAGCACCCGGCCTGGGCCAAAGTGCCGGTGAGGACGCCGGTCAGCAATACCATGGTCAGGGCAAGCAGCATGGTGGAATGTTTCATTGTTTGACGCATCATACAATTCTCCCATTGGTTTGAAACAGGTTGTTTGGTATTGGGCAGGGTACAGGGTATTTTCAGGTGAAGACAACCCCCTCCACCTCATAGGCCACGTTTGCGGCCGCTGGGGCTGGCGTTGACAAAAGCAGAATCATCCAGATAAAAAAGTGCCGTGCGAAACATTTTTTCACGCGGACAGTCCTCCCGCCGAAACGGCAAACCTGTCAGCCGCCCATGTTCCCTCGTACATGATTCCCTGCCTGTTGGGAAAGAAGAATAAAATACCTGCCCTGTTCTGAATTTTTATTTACAGATTTATTAGTAATAGCAGTGTATTAACAAGGTCGATCCCAACAGATTTTTATTTGTTGGGATGAACTCGCCCTGCGTTGCGTACCTCCTGCAAAGATATTCTGATCAGCGATTGCCTTTTTTGCCTGCACCGATTACAAGAAAGCATGGCAAAATTCTTCGTATTTTTTTTCCTCCTCTGTCTGGCCCCCTGTCACGCCCTGGGTGCGCCCATGGCCATGCCGCGCAACCTGCCGGAACAGCCGGGCATGGCTGATCTTCAAAGGGTGCTTCTTGATCTTGCGGGCAGGCAGGCTGATATTATTGCTTTCCAGCGGGAACTGGTCAGCCGTCCGGCCATTGGCCCCGAGGCGGGCGGGCTGGGCGAGGAAGACAAGGCCAACTGGCTGACCGGGCATTTGAATGAAATGGGCATTCCCATTGTGGAACGCCTGGACTCCATTGGCCGGGTGCAAAGTGTGGACACAAACGCCTTCCGCGATGTGCGGCCCAATATTGTGGCTGTTCACCCAGGGCCGCACGGTCTGGAAAGTGGCCGCACCCTGTGGGTTATCTGCCATCTGCATGTGGCCCACCCCGGCCCCCTGGAATTGTGGGACGGCTCGCCCTGGAAGCTGCGGGTGGCAGGGAACAGGCTGTTCGGGCGCGGCGTCATGGACAACTACCAGTCAATCACGGCGTCCCTCCTGCTTATGGACAGCCTGAGCCGGAAAAAACTGGTTCCGCCCCTGAATTTCGGTCTGGTGCTCCATGCCCAGAATTCGGGTTTCAGGCATGTGCTGCAAACCCGCCCGGAACTGTTCAAGCCCGATGATCTCTATCTGGTGCCGGACTTCGGCGCCGAGGACGGTGCGGCGGCAAGCCTTGCGGAAAAGGGGCTGCTGTGGCTGAAACTGACCATACAGGGTGAAGGCCGCCACGCTTCGGAAGCCAGTGGGCGGGCCTCTGCCCTGGAGGCCGGTTCGCGGCTGATAACCCGCCTGCCGGAACTTGATCAGGAATTTTCCGGGGTGGACGAACTGTTTACCTCCCTTGCCCCGACCTGTACCCCCACGCAGGCAGCCACAGATGCGGGCGGCCTCAATTCCGTTGCCCCCAGCTATACAATGCACCTGGATTGCCGCTTCATCCCTGGCAGGAACGTGGAAAGCATTGAACAGCGCGTGCGTGAACTGGTGGAACACACGGACAGGGAATTCGGGGTCAAAACGGAGGTGGAAGTTCTGGTGCGCTACCCCGGTGCGCCGCCTACCCCGCCGGACAGCGAAGTGGTGCTCGCCCTGCGTCGGGCCGTGAAAAATCAGATGCCCGGCAACCCCGTGCCTGTCATGCAGGGCAGCAACACCAGAACAGCGGCCTCGCTGTTGCGGGAAAGGGGCTTTCCTGCGGTGGCCTGGTCCATAATCAACCCGGCAAACCGCCAGATAGCCAACGAATTCGCAGATATAGACGACCACATAAATGAGGCGATGGTATTTGCCCGAATGCTCTTTGACAGGGAAATACACTCTCTCCCAACAGCAACGCGCCCATAAGAGGCCAAAGGCATGGCTGCTTTCCCACCGCACCCCCTGTATATCGGCCTGGGATTTGCCCTGGGTTTTGGCTGGTTGTGGTTCCCCGCCCTGCAAGCCCTGTGGCTGCCCGTGGTGGTATGGGGCTCGCCCCTTTACGGCGGCGGCGGTCTGACCCTGGCCCTTCTTTTTGCCGGGTTTGCCGCCTGTGTCCTCTCGGGCAGGCATACGGCGGCATTCAAGGCCGGGGTTTCCCACCTGCATCCGGTGCATGGGCCGCACGGGGCCAGTCTTGCCCTTGTTGCGCTTTCGGTGTTGCCGACCTGGCCCGAAACAGGCCTTGCCCCCTATATTCCCGTTTTTTTCATGGCTGGCCTTGGCCTGTGTCAGGGCCTGTACTGGGCCGGGGCTTTGCTGGCCCTGCCCGCCAGACAGGCTGCGGCCGCTTTTTTCGTTGCCGCCCTGGCCCAAGCCGGGCTTGCCCTTGGGCAACTGGCCATTCCCGAGGACTGGAGCAGGGTGTTCATGGTGCTTTCTGTGGCCGCCGCCTGGTGCGCGGCCCGTCAGTTTGCCCTTCTGCCGCCGCGCCGGGTTGAAGAGGCCCGGCGGCCCAGGGGCAGGCCCCTCAAGGCCCGAGATCCTGTTCCCGCAGAGCAGGGTCAGCCCCTTTCCCTGGCAGTGCTCGGAATGACCTTGGCCCTTCTGATTGCCGCCGAGGCCGTTGTGTCGCCTTCCTTTTCCGTGTCTCTTTCGCAAATCGCGCTGTTGACCGCCAGTGGCGCGGCAGCCGGGTTTCTGTTGTGTTTTCTTCCTGTTCCGCAAGGTCTGCTCGGTTTGCCCCTGGCCCTTGCGGGGCTGGTGCTGGTCTTTTTCCCTGAGGCGCAGTGGCGATGGATGGCCCCCCCCTTTGCCGAAGGGCTGTTTTTGCCCCTGGCTCTGGTTCTTCTGTGTCGCCGTCAAACTGCTTACGCGCCCGCGCAGTACGCGGCCCGGTGCCTGGGAACAGTTCTGATCCTGTCCTTTTTTGCCGGTATCTTGCCGGAGATCTTTGTTGCCCTGCGCCTTTCCCGGAGTGCGGGCCTTTTCATTGGGGTCTCTGCCCTGTTGCTGGCAATGGTGCCCTTTTTCTCGTTCAGCAGCGACATGGGGCTTCTGATGGCCGGAGCCCTGCCGGAATGGAGAGAGCAGGAAGCGGGCCTGACCCCGCGCGAGCAGGAGATTCTGCAATGCCTGAATGCGGGCATGAACGACGGAACAATAGCCGCTCACCTTTCCATCAAGGAGACAACGGTGCGTTTTCATCTTGCCAACCTGTTCCGGAAAACCGGGCATGACACGCGGGCCAAGCTTGCCGCCATGGGGTTGAAGAAGCCCCCCCGCGCAAAGGGAAAAACAGGCAGCCAGCTCACCGAACAAAGAACAGGCACATGAGCCCCTCCCGTCTTGTGTACGCAAAGCTCGTCGCCGTTTCTGTCATATGGGGCGGAACCTTTGTAGCAGGCCGCTTTCTGGCAGGGGAACTTCCGGCCCTGCTGCTCGCCAGCCTGCGCTTTCTTCTGGCAAGCCTCACCCTCGGCCTGTACCTGCTGATTACGCGAACCCCTCTGGTACTGCCGGACAAAAGGCAGGTGCTGTGGTTGGCCCTTTTGGGGTTTTCCGGCATTTTCGCCTACAATATCTTCTTTTTTTACGGGCTGAAATTCAGCACGGCCTCGCGGGCCTCTCTGGTGGTGGCCCTGAACCCGGCCATGATAGCCCTTGCCAGCGCCGTTTTTCTGAAGGAATCGCTGCGCCCCCTGCAAAGGTTGGGAATTGCGCTCTGTGTTCTGGGGGCGGGGCTGGTGATTGTTTCCCGGAACGAGCTGGGGGCCTTGCTGACAGGCGGGCTTTCGGGCGATTTGCTCATTTTGGGGTGCGTATTCAGTTGGGTGGTCTACAGCGTGTGTTCACGCGGCCTTTCCAGCGCTCTCGGGGCATTGCAGACGGTGTGCTATTCCATATGGATGGGAACGGCGATGCTCTGCCTTGCCACGGGCAGCCTTCTTTCCGCTGACAGCTACGCGGCCGCGGCGGCCCTTTCCCTGCCCCACTGGCTGGCCCTGGGCTATCTGGGGGCTGTAGGTTCCGCCATTGCCTATGTGTGGTACTACGATGCCATTCGCCGCATAGGCCCGACCCGCAGCGGGGCCTTTATTGCCCTGAACCCTGTCAGCGCCGTGGCCCTCGGGATGGTGCTGTTCGGGGAAACCATCGGCCCGGTGGCGGGCCTTGGGGGTCTGCTGGCCATTACAGGGATATTTCTGTGCAATAACAGACAATAACCTGGGCAGATCGCCATAGAAAAATTGTCACTCCTAAGCAATAAAAATGCGTTCCGCCTTGCCAGAGAACAAAAATCCTCTTTGTGTGAACACGCCCAAAAGGGATCTGACCTATACTTTGCCATGGCGGTTCCCTGTCAGTTTTTTATGTAAGCAGCTGAAATTTAATATAAATGAGCGAAAACGACACTTTTTTATGCAATATGCGTGCTAGTCATTGACATCCTTTCCTCCTTGAAGGAAAGTACTATATTATAGATAGCTTTTTTGAGAGATCTGCTGGCGGGTTCCTGCGTTGCCGTGTAATCTTGAGATTTTTCCACTCCCCAGGCTGGTAGGGTGATTTCTCCGTGTGTTACCGCCCAATGTTGATCCGTCAATCAAGGAGAGAATGATATGGCTGGCGGTTTGTTTTTCTTTGTATGCTTTGCCGTGCTGATCGTTGGGTATTTCGTTTATGGTACAATTGCGGATAAAATCTTCCAGCCTGACGAGAATCGGCCCACTCCAGCAAAAACTGAACACGACGGTGTGGACTTTGTCGAAATGCCGACGTGGAAGGTTGCCCTGATCCAGTTCCTGAACATCTCCGCCCTTGGCCCTGTGTTCGGCCCCCTTCTGGGTGCGCTGTACGGCCCTGTAGCCCTGCTCTGGATAGTTTTCGGCTGTATTTTTGCTGGCGGGGTGCACGACTATTGTTCCGGCATGTTGTCGATCCGTTACAAAGGCAGGTCTGTTCCGGAAATAGTCAACGCCAATCTGGGCGACCTTGCCAGTCAGTTCATGATCTATTTCTCTATCGTGGTGCTGGTTCTGATTGGCGTGGTATTTGTCACTGTTCCCGCCAGCTTTTTAACCACGGTCAGCGGCTTGCCCGGAATGACCTGGGTGTACGTTATTTTAGCCTATTACTTCCTGGCCACCATTACGCCAATTCATAAATTCATCGGCCATATCTATCCTGTGTGCATGGTTGTCATACTCTTTATGGCGGTATCTCTTCCGGCCATGTTGTTCTTCAAAGGGTATGCCGTGCTGCCTAACCTTGACTTCACAACCAATACCCATATCTCGCTGCCGATCTGGCCCATGCTGTTCATTACCATCGCCTGCGGGGCAATTTCAGGCTTCCACGGCACACAGTCTCCCATGGCGGCCCGCTGTATTACCAACGAAAAAATGGGCCGCAGAGTGTTCTACGGTTCCATGATCGCCGAAGGGGCACTCGCCCTGATATGGGCTACTATCGGGCTGTCATTTTATGAGGACGCCGAAGGCTTGCGCAGGGCGCTGGGCCCCGCGGGGAATACCGCCCTGGTCGTAAGAGAAGTGAGCAACACGCTCCTCGGCTCTGGTCTTGGCGCTGTTTCCATCGTCGCTGTGGCGCTTCTGGCCATCACTTCCGGGGACACCGCATTCCGTAGTGCGCGGCTGACCATCGCCGACAGATTCAACCTCTCTCAGAAGACCATGAAGTCCCGTCTGATCATCGCTGTTCCGCTTTTACTCGCTGGCTGCGTACTTTCACACATCAACTTCGGGGTCGTATGGCGCTACTTCGGGTGGGCTAACCAGACACTCGCCATGATCATGCTCTGGACTTCGGCGGTCTACATGGCCAAAAGGGGTAAATTCCATTGGCTCTGCACCCTTCCAGCTATGTTCATGACAGCGGCGACCACCACATATCTGTGTTTCGACAAGATCGGCTTTGGCCTGCCCTATTGGGTGGCGACTTCTATCGGCATCGCCGCTGCCGTAGCCAGTTGCATTTTTTTCTTGATCATGAACAGGGCTCCCAGTTCAACGCCTCTTGAGGAGTAAAAGTCATTGTATAAAAGAAGGACTGCAACAGTAATGGGACATCTCCTAGCTTAATGGGTATAATTGATTATGCAAAAAAAACTATTTTCTATACTCTTGTCGTTTATTGTATTATTTTCAATTGTATCGTGTTCCAAAGTTGAGGAACCAGGCCTGTTCAATAGTGATTCGATAAAGACATATAGAGATATTCCCCATATAACAAAGAAAGAAATTGCCGCGATTGAATCACTGATACAATCGCGAGGGCATTTTATCTATGGGCAAACGCCTGGGACAGAAGCGTTTATTCTTCCAGACGGAACATATGCTGGTTTTGCACCCAGGCTTTGCGCCTTCCTTTCGCGTTTCTTCGATACACAATTCGTATTGAAACTTCATGACAGGGAGGCCTTGACGAATGATTTCGACAAGAAGACGGTTGACTTTACAGGAGATTTCCCCCTGGCTGCGGAACTCGCGGGCCTGTATTCTCTGTCGCATCCCATGGCAAATCGTTCCAAGAAAATTTTTTCCATACCAGGGAAAAAAATAGAGACCGAGAATGATATAAGGGGGTTCAGAATCGGCTTTTTGGGAGGCACGGCTGAAGCTGACCAGATAAAGCAATACTATCCCGACCTGAATTTTTATCTTGTGCCCGTAGACACTATTGAGGCCGCCGCGCAGATGCTGCGTTCCGGCGAAATAGACGCCCTTGTTTCCGATGGAATCGTGGAATCGATACTTGACAAATACGAGCTTGTTCGCGCCAAAAATTTGTTCCCCCTGATCAATATGCCTGTTCCACTGGCAACGGCGAACGCAGAGCTGCAGCCGATTATAACCGCTATCAACAAATATATAGCTGTCGGAGGCAGAGATATATTGTCAGGGTTGTACAGAGAAGGTGAAGAGGAATACACCCGGTATAAACTTCGTACCTATTTTACAGAAGAAGAAAAAGCGTATCTGGATGATTTGACTTCAAAAAACAGGGTTGTGAAGATCGCCATTGGGCGCGACTGCTATCCGATTTCTTTTTTCAACAGTTCGGAAGCGGCATTGCGGGGCATAGTACTGGACATTTTGGCTGAGACAAGCAGACTGACAGGCATTACATTTGAAACCACAAGTATCGATAGCCTCTTCAGGTTGGATACACTTGAAGTGTTGCCAGCAGAAGCCTCTCTGGCTTTGGTTGCTCAATCGCCCTATATTCCAGGGCTAAATGACAAGTTCCCTTTATCCGACAAACCCTTTGCGTCAGGATATTACGCACTGATGTCAAAGCATGATTACCCTAATCTGGCAGTTCACCAGGTTGAAAGGGCAAGAGTGGGAGCGATAAAAGATTCATCCTTTGAAAAAATATATAATGCATTGTTTCCTGACAACAACAACCTGATTACATATAACACAGAAGAAGATGTATTTCGTGCTATTGCAGAAAATCAGGTTGATTTGTTTGTTGGGTTCACACTTTTGCAACGCGATTTTCGAGACTTTGCTCCATTCAAAATAAATATTCGCCTCAATACATTTCTCAAATGGAATTTTGCATTCAATAACGATGAGGCAATACTCAGATCTGTCATGGATAAATCTCTCAATCATGTCCGAATTGATCAAATAATGCATGAATGGGAGAGCAAAGGGCACAATTACGTCAAAAAGATGTATGAGGAAGATTCGCAATATTTTATTATTGTTACTACCGCCTTGTCTTTTATGTTGCTCATTATCACGAGTTCCCTGTTAAGAAACAGGAAGCTCAACCGGAATCTTGAAAAGACCGTTCGGGAACGTACGCATGAACTTGAGCTCCAAACAGGAGTCGCTCAGGTGGCCTCACAGGCGAAATCCCTCTTTTTGGCAAACATGAGCCATGAGATACGGACACCGATGAACGCCATAATCGGTATGACCTCCATAGGCATGGCCGCCGTTGATATTGACCGTATGAAGTATTGTTTTACAAAAATTGAAGACGCATCGGAACATCTGCTCGGCGTTATTAACGACATTTTGGATATGTCCAAAATCGAAGCCAATAAATTTGAACTCTCGCCCTCTGAATTCAATTTTGAGAAAATGCTCCAGCGGGTTTTGAATGTCATCAATTTTCGCGCAGAAGAAAAGCAGCAAAATATCACCGTTCATACCGACATTGCCATTCCGAAATTCCTCTTCGGGGATGACCAGCGGCTGGCGCAGGTATTGACGAATCTTTTGGGAAACGCGGTAAAATTTACCCCCGAAAAGGGTTTGATAAACCTTGATGTGCGCTTGTCGGGAGAAGAGAAGGGCGTCTACACCCTGTTGACCACAGTGACAGACTCAGGTATCGGCATGAACCTTGAGCAACAATCACAGCTATTTAAGGCATTCCAACAGGCGGAGATAAGTACGACACGCAAATTTGGCGGCACAGGCTTGGGGCTTTCGATTTCCAAAAGTATAGTGGAGATGATGGGAGGCCAAATTTGGGTTGAATCCGAGCCGGGAAAAGGCTCATCCTTTTCCTTTACGATTCAGCTTGCGCAGGGTGCGGAAATTGAAGCCAAGAGTTTTGCTTCAGGCGTGAATTTGAGCAGTATCCGTATCATGGCGGTAGACGATGACCTGGATATGTTATTGTATTTCTCGGAAATGGCCCAACAGATCGGCATAACCTGCGACACCGCGACGGGCGCCGAGGATGCGCTCCGGGTTATTGAACGCAACGGCCCCTGCCATCTCTATTTCATTGACTGGAAAATGCCGGAGATCGACGGGATTGAATTAACGAAACTATTGAAAAAGAACCCGGCCACTTCCGGCAGCATCGTCATTATGACTACCAGCGCCGAGTGGAATGCAATTGCCGAAGAGGCGAAAAAAGCGGGTGTCGACAAGTTTTTGTCCAAACCTTTGTTTCAATCCAACATTGAGGAGATTCTCACCGAGTATCTTGGAGTTGATCAAAAACACACCGTGGAAGCTCCCGCTACCGCAGGCATATTCGCTGGCCATTGTATTCTGCTGGCCGAGGATGTGGAGATAAACCGTGAAATTGTGAAATCCTTACTTGAATCGACCCTTTTGGAGATAGACGAAGCGGAGAACGGCAAGGAAGCGGTTCGGAAGTTCAGTGCCGCACCGGAGAAATACGGGATGATTTTTATGGATGTGCAAATGCCCGAAATGGATGGCTATGCGGCAACACGAGCCATCAGGGCGCTCGACATTCCACAGGCCGGAACAGTGCCGATTGTTGCCATGACGGCCAATGTTTTCCGGGAGGATATCGAAAAATGCCTTGAGGCCGGAATGAGCGGGCATGTTGGGAAGCCATTGAACTTCAAACAGGTTGTTGGAGAATTGCGGCGATATTTGCCAACCCGCGCGTAGCCTGCCCTGCGCTTGCCGGGCGACTACTGACGTGATTGCCATGAGCCCGCAAATTGCCCTTCGTGCAAAGTGCGGGCTCAATTTCATTCTGCCGCAGCACCAGAGCATTTTCACTTTGAAAAGGCTCTGACGGACGATGGCGCGAGCCTCGTCCGCGCAAACGAGGAGTAGGCGAAATTCATTTTCGCCGCCAACTCCGAGTGC
>JGI994J12354_10001418_pt1 | contig 24126 bp, 22 predicted proteins | sample IntmicLarv3ML3BL_FD_12354 | JGI IMG/M metagenome (IMG submission 12354)
TCCCACATGGCGTATACACCAATTACGAGTAATAACAAAAGGATGACTAGCACTGTGAAATTCACAATGCTATCCATCACTTTTACAATTCTCTTACCTATTATATCTTTTCGCTTCATACTATCTAGCGTATTGTTTTCTTCTCTTGCTCACAATATACCCTGCGAAGCCACCAAGTGCTACTACGATAAGTAGGATGTATGGTAGGTTGTTAAGTAGGATACCGGTTGGGGTTATTGTTTTGTATGTATTGGTCACTACAGCTCTGTTCTGACTATCTCCTGCCACAAGTGGATTGGTTCCATCTGATGCAATTGAATAATCCATTCCTGCCGTACCTGGTGTTATAGTCGCATCAATGGCCGAATTATTGTTCACAGACGCGGACGCCAGATAGCCTGGTGTTCCTGCCTCTTCTACTGTCCATACTGTTCCTGCTGGAAGAGTTCCCTTTTGATAAGTATCTAAGTCCGTTGAATCTACACCCTCGAACCTAAGGGTTTCTCCATGCCTCAACCTGAACGTTGGCTGATCTAGTGTTCCCATGGGACTATTCGCTGCAAATGTCACCTTTATTGTTCGTGATGGTGTGACAGGCGAACCAGTTAGCGTATCTACAACCGTACCAACAGATTCAACCGCATCCGAATCCACCGGCCTTATAAATGTCGGTGTAAAAGTAAAGTCCAATGTATGATCTGCAAATTCACCTGCTACTCTTTTACTAATATCCAATTTCACTCTTGGAATATGTCTATTTGTAAATACTGGCTCCACTTTGTCTCCTACACCTGTTGCTCCTGGTGTTCTTCCATCAGGCGCAAGCATCTCAAATCCAACATGTGTTACTTTAAGTAAACCTGTTGGGTTTACTGTCGGGTCCCCACTTGCATCAACATTCTGTACATATACTTTCATGGTATATTTAGCAGTAGAATATCTATATAATGGATCTGGGCTTACTGGTACTTCAGACACCGTATAAATAAATACTCCCGCATGTGGCCATGTAACTCCCGCCAGAACATCCGAACTCTTTCCTAGCACATCTTTATACCCTGTAACCAATCCAGGATCTGTGATTCCTGTTGTCTGTCCTGCTGTAAAAGCAATCGTTGCATTTGTAATTCCGTTCATTTTAGCTAGAGCAGCACCAGAGACGTCTACTGTTGTTTCATCTGCTTTCTGAATTCCTACCTTCTCAAACGCAAACGTAAATGCTTTTCCAGGTATAGCTACACCCTGAGGTACTTCCAATATTTTTGTCAATATTGCTTCCCCATCATCTTGCAATGGTGCTGCTGCCACACTCGCGCCATACCCTGCCACCATTGCAAATGCCATTACACTTGCTAAAATTGTCTTTGTTAATTGTTTCCACTTCTTCATGTTTCATTTCCTCCTAAAAACTTCTTTCATAATTTGTATGTATTCTGTTTTCTTACTTATATATTGCGTCGCCTAAGAATTGTCATAACTTTCCCAAACGTATCACCGATATTCACTGCACCGTACAGTCGTCCATCTATTGCCTCTGTTCGATTGTCTCCTAGCACAAATATTTCTCCCTCTAAAACGGTGATTGGAAATGTCACACCGTCTGTATAACGTAATGTATCTTGGTAAATGCCTTGTTCTTGCACCCTTGAGCCATTAATTAGCACGCCCTCTTCCGTAACATCTACGACGTCTCCTGCTACTGCAACCACTCTTCTAATCTGTTTCTCACCCTCATATTCTAGTACTACTGTATCGGATGCAACATATCGTTTATCTAATCGGTAAAAGATTGCCACATCACCATCTTGTAGTGCTGGCTCCATTGCATTATCCTTTACACGGTGAATGCCAAATAAAAATGTAAAAACCAATGTGAAACATATGCACACAACTGCAATCTTAGTCAATAGCTGAAAAATGTCTTGCATAAGTGTTGTTTGTTCTTGTGTTTCGCAAATTTCACTATCTTTCTTACATGCTTGTTTCTCTACCTTTTGTGATTGCTTATCTATTTCTCTTCGTTCTCTTTTTTTATCTTCTTCATCTGATGGATTTATTCTATTCTTTCTTCTCCATCTTTTTCCCATATTCACATATCACCTCTATTGCATAAATAACATATATTATCCACTCATATTTCATTACAATGATTGCCTATATCGTCCATGTTTGTACAATGGACTAGGTGTATTACTATAGCACACCATATGCGAAATGTCTATAATTTTTCCAGCAACACTCTATAATTCATCAAACAAGTGGAAATTTCTTATTTAATTCCACTTTTCAAGAAATGCACTCCCCACGCTATTTCTTTATAATTCATACATATTGTAGGTGATAATCTTCACATTGACTTTTTCGCAAATTCGGGTTAAGTTATATATGAAAATATACTAAATTTATGCGAAAGCACCCTTGATTATGGAGGATACTATATAATGCTAAAGAAGAAACTATCAATACTACTTATTACGATAATGTTTATATCTTGCTTGTCACATAGCGCAGGATATGTTTATGCTACACCTAATGATGAAAACACCGAAAATTCATCACCAACAATTCCTGCTATTTCTATTGAGGCACAGTACGACCAAAACACTGCTTATACTTGGACACAGCCACTCACGTTTGAACTTATCATTCCCGCTGACTCTGTTTTTGTTGCACAAGATATCATGCAGATAGCATTTCCATCAAGTGTAGATATGGACTCCGTGCACATTTCCCCTGAAGTTGATATTACAGCGTTTAATACTACAACTAATGAGAATATATTTTCTTTAACTAGCAAAGCAGAACGGACTTTTGCAAATGAACTTCGTTTACCGATTGAATTTCATTTACAAAACGTTGCCAAAACAGGCGAGATTTCAGCCACATTTATTTCAAATGGTAATGATGGCGTTGCTACTCCAGTTGCTACATCACTTGCCGTAATAAGTATAGATACTCCCGAACCTGTGGGTATGACGCCTTATAGTCCGTTTCCTACTCTTGGTTTGTTTTCTGCTTTTCCCTTTTCTGATCCTTTCCGGCAAAGCGAATACAGTGCACGCGGTTTCAACAATTTAATCAGTTCTTCTGATTCCCTCAATTCTCTTTTTCACTTTACTGAACCCGTGCCTTGGCACATATATTTGGCGCATATTTACACAAATGGTATGTCACATACAGCCCCTATACTGACATTATATTCTAGTAACCCCATTATAGCAGAGTCTATCATGGTCACAGCACAGACTTCATCTGCCACAATGGTACACATTGACGGAAGTAATTATCAAGTAGGACCTAGCACACTCTTTGGAACCGAATATATAACAGAAATCACTTTTAACAACTTTGACAACAACCATATGGAATATTTTGTTAATTTTGCTGTTGGTGATTCTAGTTTGACTATTTCTGACACTACTCATGCCGCTGCCCTCTATCAAGACAGTGATGGCAATACACTAGGTCGTACTGGAAATGCTACTGGTGCCTTTAAAAGTGGTGGTGTCAAACTAACCGTAGAAAAAGAAGTTGCTGGTGAGTATGCTGATACTACTTTAGAATTTGATTTTCAACTGATTATAAGTTATTCTGCTACCCCTTACATCACTAGCATTCCTTTTACAAAAATAGCAGCAAATGGCTCCACTTTGCAAGGTATCATGACACTTGATGGCGATGGTTTTTATGACTTTAAACTAGCACATGGAGAACGTATTATATTTGATATTGTTGCTTTGAGAGATGACACTTCCACGTGGTTCCGTGTACGTGAATCTGGGCTTGCCGCTTACGTGTCAGAGGAATTTATAAACTCTGTTCCTGCAGTTCCTCCCTCAAGCGTAGCTCCCTACCTTCTCGACAGTGACACCGCCGTATTATTTCGCAACACACGTACGCCTTCACCCGTACCAACATCTGCATCTATTTTCGACTCACCTTTCACCACCATGAGTCTATTGGCTATCATCTCAATCATCTGTTATACTACTCATATTTACTACAAGAAAAAGATTGCGAAATAGAGAAAACAAAATATAACAAACCACAATAAAAAAGCACTGTCTCCCAGACTCCCATCTAAGAAACAGTGCTTTCACTATACTTTTTTATACTTTCACCAACTCAATTCCCCTCTCCAAAATGTGACTTTCCCATTTCGCAGAAATATTTTTGTCTGTGATAATTTTTTGAAATTCTTCAATTTCTGAAAAGAAACATGTTCGTACAGAATCAAACTTACTAGAATCCACTAACAGGATACATTCTGCTCCTGATTGAATAATTGCTTGTTTGGTCGCCAATTCATAATTACTTGCGCAAGTCACACCTAAGGTTTCATGTACTCCCATCGCCGAAATAAAGACTTTGCTCGCCCTTGTTTTTCGAATCAACGAAATGCTCTCTGGACTTTCGAACATTCTTGTGTCTGCATGGTAGTATCCCCCACCAAAGATGATATCAATATTGAGTTTGTTACATAATTGGTTTACTATGTTTAGATTACATGTGAGAATTGTAGCCTTTAGGTTCATATTCAAATGCTGTGCTACGTGCTCAGTTGTAGAACCATTATCTATAATAACACACTCTCCATCGTCAATAAGTGATGCCGCATACATTCCTATACGTTCTTTTTCTTTTACATTTGCCGTTGTAGCCAATGCTAGCGAATAGGTTGTTTCGTCTTCCAATCTATGATTATTATTCGGATTGTATATAGCAGCACCGTTCATATTTAGGACAATACCTTGTTGCTTTAATACTTCTAAATCTCTTCGAATCGTCATTTCTGAAACGCCACATAATATCGCCAAATCTTTAATCATGACCCCGTTTCTTTTCATCAAAACTTCTACTAACTGGTTTATTCTTTCTACCTTTTTCTTCAAGGTCGTATCCATCCCATCTCTTCTTCAAAACTTTTTTCACAATTATAGCATACACCCATATGCCTTGTCTATCTTCGCCATTTTTTTCGCTGTGTTCGTTACATTTTCTACTGTAAAACCGTATTTTTCAAAAAGCTGATTCGCTGGTGCTGAGGCTCCAAAATTATCCATCGTAATGTATTCTCCATCTAAACCTATCAACTCACCCCAAGACATACGACTTCCAGCTTCTACCACCAAACGTTTTCGACAAGCATTTGGCAACACCTCTTCTTGGTATTCTTTCGTTTGTTGCTTAAACAATTCCAAGCAAGGAACACTTACAACACGTACTGAAATACCATCTTTTTCCAAACATTTTTTCGCCTCTACAACAAGTGCAACTTCTGAGCCAGATGCAATTAAAATAACTTCTGGTTGTTCAGCGCTTTCCTGTTCCAAAATATAAGCTCCCTTTGTCGCTTTTTGGCTAGTATTCTCAAGTATTGGCAAATTTTGTCTCGTCAGAACCAATGCAGTTGGCACAGTTTTTGACTGCATTGCAAAAAGCCAAGCAACTCTCGTTTCCATTTCATCTGCTGGTCTAAACACATAAATATTTGGAATAGAGCGAAGTAGTGTTAATTGCTCAACCGGTTCATGCGTTGGTCCATCTTCTCCTACGCCGATACTATCGTGTGTAAAAATCATAGTGAGTGGAATGCCCATTAGAGAAGATAGGCGAATCATTGGTTTCATATAGTCTGCAAACACAAAGAACGTACTAACATAAGCCCTTGTGCCACCATGTAAAAGCATACCATTTGCAATCGCTGTCATTCCAAGTTCTCGAACTCCAAAATGAATGTTACGTCCCTCATAATTCATTTTTGAGAAGAACTCGATACCATTCATAACACTTTTATTAGATGGTCCTAAATCTGCCGAACCACCCACTAAATTAGGCATCAAATTTTTCCATTCATTTAGGACACGCCCTGAAATATTTCGACTAGCATCTGCCTTATTTTCATACTTCCAATATGCCTCCTCTTCACTCTCTGAAAAAGAAAATGTATTCTGATGATAGACTTCTAGTAGCTCTTCCATTTCTGGGTATGTTTCTTTATATTTTGCAAACAGCGTATTCCACTTTTCTTCATGCTTTGCACCCTCTGCTTGCAGCATTTCATAATGTGCATAGATTTCTGTTGGAATATGGAATGCCTCCTCTGAGCTCCAGTTCAAATTCTTGCGTAAAATTTCTACATTTTCTACACCAAGTGGCTCACCATGTGCGCTTGATTTGCCCTCTTTTTGAGGAACACCATAACCAATGGTTGTCGTGATTTTAATAAAAGACGGTCTTTTTGTATCTGCTTTCGCCATTTCAATCGCTTTGGCTATTGCTGATAGGTCATTTCCGTTTTCTACCTCCAATGTCTGAAAGCCAAAAGCCTCAAAGCGCTTTGACACGTCCTCTGTAAATGCAATGTCTGTATCTCCCTCAATCGTTATATGATTGGAATCATATAGCACAATCAGTTTGTGTAGTTCAAGCGTTCCTGCCAAAGACATTACTTCAGAGGTAATCCCCTCCATCATACAGCCATCTCCACCCAATACATATGTATAGTGATCAATAATCGGAAAGCCCTCTCTATTAAATTTTGCTGACAAATGCGCCTCTGCCATAGCCATTCCAACAGCCATGCCCATTCCTGCCCCTAGTGGCCCCGTTGTTGCCTCAACACCAACTGTGTGTTTATACTCTGGGTGACCTGGAGTTAATGAGTCTAACTGTCTGAAATTTTTCAGTTCTTCCATTTGCAATTCTCCATACCCAAACAAATGTAATAGTGCATACAGCATAGAGGAACCATGTCCTGCCGACAAAACGAAACGATCTCGGTTCAACCAATTTGGATTTTTCGGATTATGACGCATTTGATTCGCCCATACTTCATAAGCAATCGGTGCTGCACCAAGTGGAAAACCTGGGTGACCTGAATTTGCCTTTTGCACCATGTCTGCTGATAAAATTCGAATGGCATTCATTGCATTTGTTGCACTTGTTATATTTGTTGCATTTCTTTCTATCATCGTTTTACCCCTTTCGTTTCTTTCCAATAATCCCTTTCATTTTTAGCTTTCCTGTATAGGAACTAATTGCCAGTGCCAAAATTGCTAACAAAAATGGAAACATTTTAATAATAGATGGTGATATGTTCATTCCTACTAATTCTATTCGAATACCCACTGCGTCTGCTAGTCCAAATAATAACGTTACAAGCGCTGTCCATATGGGCTGTGCGCCACCAAACACCAATGCCGTAAAAGCTGTAAAACCACGACCTTGAACCATATCTTCTGAAAACTGCGATACGATTACCGTTGATAGGTACGCACCTGCAAGTCCTGAAAGTGCACCAGAAAATAGAACAACTTGCCATCGAACCACACTAGGGCTAACCCCTGCCGTCTGCGCTGCGTCTGCTGATTCACCAACTGCGCAAATATTTAATCCAATACGTGTTTTAAACAATACAATATATACAGCAACTATCATAAATATCGCAAAGTATGTAACAATACTTTGTCCACTTAAACAATTTAAAATGGGAATATTTCTTAAAATTGGAATATGAATCATATTTAATTTGTTAATATTGGACGGTGCTAATCGTCCTTGTACATCAAACATCGCTCTTAGCAAATAAGAGGTTGCTCCAAGTGCCAGCATATTCATCGCAATACTTACGATAATATGATTCGCCTTAAATTTTGTAACAAAGAGAGCAAAAATGCAACTGTATAGAATACCAAATGTAATTGCCCCTAACATACCTATCCATACATTTCCACCTACGACTTCAACTACTGCAATCGCCGAAAAGGCTCCAATTAACGCAAACCCCTCCAATGCAATATTAAATACACCAGCGCGTTGACATAACAGTCCACCTAAAGCCATCAATATAAGTGGTGTAGCAATTCTAATCATAGATGATAACAGTTCAGAAATAACAGATGTACTCATTTCTATTTACCTCCTCCTGTTGTGATTGTTTTTTTGTTTCTACCAAGTTTCATTGTCTTTACTTTTGGGAGTACAAATTTAGCACTAATTGTGATAATAATAATTGCCATTACGATTTGTGTCACTGCTGATGGCACATTCGTCGTTCTTCCCATATTGATTCCACCATTTTCAAGCGCTCCAAAGAATAGGCCTGAGAAAATAACTCCCACTGGATTATTATTTCCCAATAGAGATACTACAATCCCATCAAAGCCAAAGCCTGGATTAAACCCTGCTAACAAACGATGTTGAATAGCCGTCACTTCAATCGCACCTACCAAACCTGCAATCGCTCCACTCATTCCCATTACTTGCAAAATAGTTTTTTTCGGACGCATTCCAGCATATTTCGCCAAAACAGGATTAGAACCTACCATCTTTATTTCATGTCCCAGTGTTGTTTTAAAGAACACAAATGCCACAAATACAGCCACAATAATTGCAATATAAAAGCCTACATTTGCCGATGATGGTTCTAAAAATTGAATACGTGGCAATCTTGCATTTTCTGGCAAGGTCGCACTTGCATTGAGATTTGTTCCCTCCGTTTTATCGATAAGAGGTCCCGAAACCAAGTACTCGATAAATAAAGCTGCAATAAAATTAAGCAATAGCGTAGATACCACCTCATTCGTATCCAAATATACTTTCAACAGTGCTGGAATCATGGCAAATGCAGCCCCTGCCAACATTGCCATCAGACAAACAATGGTAATTGCCATTACTGGGTTCATCGTCTCGGGTATTTGTAAGGCGATTGCCGTCGCGGCAGCAGCTCCCATATAGAGTTGCCCGTCCACACCAAGATTAAAAACTTCTGCCTTATAGGTCACGCAGATAGCAAGTCCCGATAAAATTAAAGGCGTCGCCCACCTGATCGTTCCTGCAACATCACTTGTAACACCTCTTATAATGCCGTTTACTACAGCAAATGGTTCGTATCCTGATAGCCCCAAGAAAATTGTTGCAAATACCAAAGACGCAAGAATTAGTATAATCTGCCGACTTATTATGGAGATAGACCCCGAAATCGCCTTATTTTTCAATTTTTTCATCTCTTCTCACCACCTTGTCTTTTCTCAGTGCCTTGTCTCTTCTCACTATCTTGTCTCTTCGCACCTGTCATATATGCTGCGATTTCTCTTTCATTTGCCTCCTCACGACTCAACTCTGCCATGATTTCGCCCTCATACATAACCAAGATACGGTCTGATAATGACAATATTTCATCTAGTTCAGCACTTACTAATAAAATAGCTTTTTTTGCATCGCGTATTTCCATGATTTTATGGTGAATAGATTCAATCGCTCCAATATCAACACCGCGGGTTGGCTGTGCTGCAATGAGTAATTCTGGGTTCGCCTCCATCTCTCTTGCAAAAACCACCTTTTGCATATTCCCTCCCGAGAGTGTACCTAGTAAACATACAGAATCTGGTGTCTTTACTTGAAATTCTTTACATAAATCTTCTGAGAGTTTCATTAATTTTTGATTGTCCATAACCGACAATTTTGCATATGGTTTTTGATAATAACGATTCAAAATCAAGTTATCCCTAATGCTGCAATTTTTTGCTGTTCCCATTTTCAAACGGTCTTCTGGAATATGTGATAGCCCCTCTTCTCTTCTTGAGCGAACTGAGAGTTTCGTAATATCTTTTCCTTTAAATAATACTTCTCCCTCAGTAGGTTGTAACATTCCAGAAATCGACTCAATTAATTCTGTTTGTCCATTTCCCTCTACACCTGCAATACCAACAATTTCACCCTCTTTTACACTAAAATTCACTTTTCTAAGTGCTGGTATTCCACGTGCGTTAAGAGCCGAAAGTCCTTTTACTTCTAATACTGTTTTTCCTGGTTTATACTCTCCACGTGGAATTTCCAAGTCTACAGGTCGTCCCACCATGAAATTTGATAACATTGCTGTATCTGCCTCGGCTGTTGCTAAACTACCTGTTACAATTCCTTTACGCATAACCACTACCTTATCTGTAATCGCCATTACTTCACGTAACTTATGTGTAATAAAGATAATTGTATTGCCTTGCTCCTTTAATTGTCGCATTACATCTAACAACCTATCCGTTTCTGTCGGTGTTAAAACAGCCGTTGGTTCGTCCATAATTAAAATTTTCGCCTCACGATAAAGAGATTTGATAATTTCCACTCTTTGCTTTTCGCCAACAGATAATTGATAAATTTTTTCATCTAAATTTACAGGCAAATCGTAAGTGTCCATAATCTTTTGAATCTTTTCTTTTGCCATTTTTGTATTAATAATTCCATTCTTAGTAGGGACTTTTCCCAAAATAATATTCTGCAAAACACTCAAGTTTGGCATTAACATAAAATGTTGGTGTACCATTCCGATTCCCATTTGAATCGCCTTTTCAGGTGACTCTATCTTCACCTCTTTGCCAAACAATTTCACAATTCCTTTGTCGGCTTGTGTTAATCCATATAACACATTCATCATCGTAGATTTACCCGCACCATTTTCACCAATCAATCCTAGTATCTCGCCCTTATTTACAGAAAGTGATACATCATCATTAGCAACAACACCTGGGTAAAACTTAGAAATATTTAGCATTTCAACTACTGAACCCATAACATTCCATCCTTTACTCTCGCGATTTATGTTCCAATTTTTGCATTGACGCTTATTTTCCCTTGTTCGTCCCATTCTTTTAATATCTTCATTGCCTCTGACGCTGCAAGGCACGCTTTTTGCTCACCACCTTCATCGCCCCATCTATCAAGAACACGATTGGAAATAACGGATAAAATTGCACCCATTCTCATTCCATGCAAGTATCCTACAACAAACTGCCCTGATGTTTCCATTTCAATATTCGTCACACCTGCACTTTGTAAGTCTGGAATAATCTTATCTGCAAATGAGGGCCAGTATCCTGAACCATCTTCATTTAACGGTCTGCCTTGCCCTACATAAAAGGAGCCTACTGTATAATCTAAGCCTAAGCCATAACGAAAGCCTAATCGCTCACATGCCTCTACTAATGCCATGACAACATAGGTATTTGCAAATGCTGGAAATTCTGGCTCTATATATGCCGAAGAGGTTCCATCTTTTCTATAACATGCAACTGGAATAATCAAGTCACCCAAATCGTACTCTGGCACGATACACCCTGTGGTTCCTACGCGAATACAAGTATGCACACCCAAAGTATTTAATTCATGCAGACATATTTCCGAACTTGGTCCTCCAATACCTGTAGAGGTACAACCAATCTCCATATCTTTATACTTCCCTGTTACAGTTTTATATTCTCGATAAGATGCAACTTCCTTTACCTCCTCCCAGTCTTTCGCAATTTTCATTGTTCGCTCTGGTGCTCCTGGCAAGATAACATACTCTGGTACATCTCCTTGTTTTAATTGTAAATGATACACCCCTTTATTGTCTGATTTTGGTGCAGAGGCTTTGTTAATTTCCTTTTCTTGCATAGCTAACGCTCCTTTCTTATGAATATGAGAACAATCAACATACTGATTGTCCTCATAAATACAAATAATTATTTACAAATTGTTATTGTGCTGAAATTATTTCCCAATTTGGCACTTCTGTGTTAAATGGCACTTCAACTTCGCCAGCCTCAATTTTCTTTTCTAACGCTTTCGCCTCTTCTAGAATTGGAACGAAATCTGGGTTCGCCTCTGCAAATCTTTCATATGTTTCCCAATCCATAAAATATCCACCATTAGAAAGGTCTCGAATACCATGCACACCACCGTTAAAGTTTCCATTTACCTGCATTTCTATTGCTTTATATGCTGTATCGCCAAAGCCAATTCCAATCACACCAAAGAAGCCCTCATGTGTATTCCAGAAGTCAGTAATTTCACCTGACACCAAAATATCTGCCTCTTTTGCTGCCTCTACAACGCCTGCGTTTGACGCTCCTGCATCTGTTTGAAGAACATCTGCACCTTTCGAAATCATAGCGCTTGCAATCTCTTTTGCTTTTGCAGGGTCTTCATAACTTCCAACATATGCAAATTCAACCGTTGCATTTGGGTTTGCTGCCTTTACACCTAACATAAAGCCATTACCCTCTGCATTTGGACTTGGTTCTTCACCTCCGATAATCATTCCCACTGTGCCTGAGCGCGTCATCTTACCTGCTATATAGCCATTGATATAAAATGCTTGCTCTCCATGAAATTCTGTATCCCATATATTCGGAATCGAAGTATCTCCTACATTCACAAATTGAAAGATAGCTGCGTAATTTGTATCTGGATATTCACCCGCCACCAATACAGTCGCGTCTGTCATGTACGGAAATGTCGTGATAACTAAATCATAATCTGCTGACATTGCGCGAATATCTTCTTCAAACTTCGCCGCTGACTCTGATTCCAATTTCTTTACTGTTATATCAAAATCTTTTTCTGCACGTGCAACACCCTCTGCCAAGTCGTCCATTGGTCCATTATCGCCAAATTTTTGATTGATAACAACGGCTACTCTTACACTTGATTCCTCGCCACTTGCCTCTTCGCTATTGCCACTATTTTGATTACCTCCACATGCCGTCAGTAATCCAAGTGTCAGCACCAGCACTGCACCTACTGCCAATATCCTTTTTTTCATAATTACCCTCTCTTTCTTTTGTTGTTCGTTTCCTTATAAAGAAAGTGCCTCTGCAATTTTTTCTGCAGTATTTTGCACTTTATTTATCACTGTTTCAATGTCTACTGTAAGCAATTTTTTGTTTTGTACCACTTGCTCGCCATTTACAAAAACATCTGTTACATCTTGCCCTGTTGCATTGTGGATAATATGCGATGTAACCGTCTCATGTTTCCCTAGCAACAATGGTCGCATATGTGGAACTCTCGTTTCAATCAAAATGAAATCTGCTCTTTTCCCAACTTCAATACTTCCACATTCTTTCTCAAGCCCAAATGTCTTTGCTCCATTGATTGTCGCCATATTCAAAATATCTTTTTTCGATAGACTGCGCACACCACTCGTCAGACTATGCAATAAGGACATTCCTTTCATCTCTCTAAAAATATCATTGGAGTTATTCCAAAGTGCCCCATCTGTTCCCAGACTCACCACAACGCCTTGTCTCACCATCTCTGGTATTGGAGCAACACCGTCTGCTATCTTCATTTCACACAATGGTGTGTTTACAACCTTTGTATTCGTTTTCTTTAAGAAAGCAATATCTTCGTTTGTGGCATACACTACATGTGACGCAATGTTATAAGGGCTTAATACACCTTGCTTTTCTAAAAATGCTATCGGTGTCATACCATATTTTTCTCGAATGTGTTCTACACGCCAATCATTTTCTGCCAAATGGCAAGTCATCATCATCTTGTGCGTACTTCGAATCGTTTCAATATCCAAAAGTCGCTTTTCTTCGTAATCTTCTTCGGATATAGAACCAAGCACAGGAATCAGTTGATGTTCTTCACAATTTTTTATGAATCTCTGTATTGTTTCTTCTGATAAAAATGTATCTGGTTTTGCAAAATCTTCACGAATATCCTCTGCTAAGGCACCTCGTATTCCTACTTCACGCATTGCCTTGATGGAATCTGTGCCTAATCCCCAATACATATTTTCCATGATAAATGTTGTCCCAGATAGCAATGCCTCTGCATATGTGAGCTGTCTAGCATAATATCTATCTTCTTTTGTAATCCATTTCTCAAACCAATTATGTGAAGCAAATTCTTTGTTTTGCTCCCACAGTGTCCGATTATCTCCAAGTCCCCTTGCTAGTGTCATATCACCATGACAATGACCATTGAACAATCCTGGCATTAATATCTTGCCTGTTGCATCTATCATCTTCAAACAGTTTTCTGCCTCTATCGGCTCTGTCGAGATAAGAGCAATACGCCCATTTTGTATTCCTAATGAACCTATAAATGGTTGATATTCATTCTGGCTTGATAAAATAATCGCTTGGTTAATTCCCACATCATACATGGCTCTCTCCTATACAGATAATTGATAAATCGCCTCTATATCCTTTGCATTTAATGACTTAATACCACCAATATTTCCAAATTTACATGCATTTGTCGCCATTTCGCTAAAGTTCTCTTTTGAAATCACGCCTAGCTCTGCAAGTGTTGTTGGGCCTCCTAGTTCTGCAAAAAATTCTCGCATTTTCACAATTCCCTCTAAGGCTGTTTTTTCTTGGTCATAAAAATCTATCTCTACATCAAAGACTCTATTTGCAAACTGTACGAAACGTGGCAAATTTTCTTTATATACATACTTCGCCCAATTCGGAAATAACACCGATAATGTAGCTCCATGAACTGCATTATATTTTGCACTTAGCTGTGCACCAATCGTATGCGTTGCCCAGTCTTGATTACGTCCTGTTGCCAATAGTCCATTGTGTGCTACAACTGCAGTCCACATAAGTTCTGCCCTTGCATTATAGTTCTGCAAATCTTTCATAAGCGTCCTTGCATTTAGCAAAATGGAGCGCAACACTCCCTCGCACATATAATCTGTCAAAAATGTATCTTTCGAACTTGAGAAATATCTTTCCAATACATGTGAAAATATATCAATAATGCCATATGCGCTCTGCCTTGCTGGAATGGTTAGTGTAAGGTCTGGGTTCATCAAGGTAAATGTCGGGCGAAGTACATCAGACATCACATCTAAACTTTCATGCGTTTCTGCATTTTTCATAACACTTCCATTACTTCCCTCACTGCCTGTTGCTGGCAAGGTCATTACCGTACCAACTGGAAGTGCCTCTGTCGGTATCGCTTTTTTTGTATAGAAGTCCCACACATCACCATCATACTTCGCACCGATTGCCACTGCTTTTGCAGTATCAATAACGCTGCCACCACCAACTGCCAAAACACAGCCAATTCCCTCTGCTTTACATATCGCCACTCCACTTCTTACTAATGCTACTTTCGGGTTTGGCTCTACGCCTGCTAGTTCAAACACTTGCACGCCTGCCCTCTCAAGTGAGTCCTCAATACGTGCATGTACCCCTGATTCATACATATATTTATCACCGTAGTGTACAAAAAGTACTTTATCTGCCAACTTTTTCACTTCTCTTCCACAGAGTAAGTCAGCGTCTTTATCCAAAATAAATTTCGTAGGTGACATAAATTCAAAACTATCCATTTGCTCCCTCCTTTTTCACAATCTCGTTAAAAAATGATGTTCCATTTGCAAAGTGATACCCTAGCGCCTCTGCTACTGTCGCTGCAATATCTGAAAATGTCTCACGAATACCTAGATTAACACCCTCTTTTAATGATGGTCCATATGCAAGAATCGGAATATACTCTCGTGTATGGTCAGTTCCTGGCATTGTTGGGTCACACCCATGATCAGCCGTAATCAGCAAGATATCATCACCTGTGATTTTTTCTTGTATTTGTGGAAGAAATGTATCAAAATATTCAAGTGCCTTTGCATAGCCAATCGGATCATTTCTATGACCATATAGCATGTCATAATCTACAAGATTTACGAATAACAATCCATCAAAATCTTTTTCCAGATATTGCAGGGTTGCCGCAATTCCCTCTGCATTGTTCTTCGTATGATTAATTTCTGTAATTCCACGTCGATTAAAAATATCTTCTATCTTGCCAACTGCGATAACATCTTTGCCTTTTGCCTCCAGAAAATCTAAAACAGTTTCTCCTGGTGGGTCAATCGAAAAGTCCTTGCGATTTTCCGTTCTCGTATAGTTGCCATTTCCACCTCTAAATGGTCTGCAAATCACTCTGCTAACTGTATCGTCTCCACGTAAAAGTTCTCTAGCTACTTGGCAAATTCGATACTGTTCCTTAAGCGAAATAACCTCTTCGTGCATGGCAATCTGCATTAAACTATCTGCTGCTAGATACACGATTGGATATCCTGTATTCACATGTTCATCTCCAAGCACCTGTATAATTTCTGTACCAGAAGCCTGATAATTTCCAATGACTTTTCTTCCAATTCTTTTCTCTAGCTCATCTATAATTCTTGCTGGAAATGATTCTCCAAATATTTTAAATGGTGTTTCAACTACAAGTCCTGCAATTTCAAAATGACCATTGGTTGTATCTTTTGCCTTAGAACGCTCAGCACACTTTCCATAACAACCAATAATATCTTTTTGTGTTGGCAGGTTGGTTCCATCAATATTATAAATTCCTAATTTCTTCAAATTTGGAATTGCTAAATCAGGAACACTTTCTTTGACATGCTTTAATGTATGTGCCCCTACATCTCCAAACTCTTTCGCATCTGGCAACGCTCCCACACCCACACTATCCAATACAATTAACGTAACTTTCGCCATATGACAACTCCTTTACAACAATCCAGGTCCATTTCCCTCTTCCCATGCAAAGACTTCCCAGATATTTTCTTCATAATCTTGAAAATATGCTGCTCGTGAACCAAATTCAAACGTTGTGGGTTCTTTGATACAATTTACTCCGTTGGCTATTAATTCTTGATGAATCTGATTTACATCATCAAATGTAGGAACTTTAACAGCAAGCATATAGTGATGACCTGGCCCATCTAAATACTTTGAGGGCAACACTTCACAAACACCCGCTTTATCCCACAGCGTCACGCTTGTTCCGTTAAATTCAAACTCTGCATAATTTGCATGTTCTTCATCTGGTTGCAATCGTTTCACTTTGAAAGCCAAATTTTTCAGTGTAAAATTTTAAAGACCCTTGAAAATCTTTTACAAATAAGCAAATATCATTTAACTGTGTCAATTTTTCTAAACTACTCATCTTGTTTCTCCTTTAAAATTTTTTCATACCATGTGCGAAAATAGATTGTGATAAACCCACTCACTAACCCTAATATGCAATAAAATATCACGATTCCAGCACTTTGTCTTATTGTAACATCTGGTACATAAGTAAAGATGTTGTAAAACGCACCAGCTCCTATAAAAAATGTTGCTACATTGCTGATATACCAAGTGGCATACTCGTAATACATCATGACTGGAACTACAATAAGCGCTACCACTGGTACACTCCATATCTCCAAAAAGGAGAGCACTTCGCCTAGTACTAACATAATGACTGCAAAGCCAATTCCCATTACATAACCACATAAGCCTTGAAGTGCTGTTTTTATATTCTTGCCAAGCAGAAAATACATTGCCCACGATGTAAATGCCAGAAATACAAACCCTTTATTAACATCTTGCAAAAATTGTCTCTGTAACACTTGGTCCACCAGTTGCAGTAGAAAAGATTGTACACCAACAAACATTGCAAACAAAAAATATTGACTCTTTTTCAACTTTATTTTTCTCCATTTGCAGCGTTCATAAATCGCCTTTGATATGTAACAATCTGTGGCGCTGATGTATATTCTGCCAAATAATTAGGTTCTGTAGTTATCACTACTCTATCTACCATATCTTCAAATTCTTTTTCAGCCAATAGTTTGTCCAGTTCTGCATAATTTCTAGAACCCTCAATGCTACAGATAATGAGTCTTGTATCTGGTAAATTAGAATTGCGTAGCATTCTTAAGTTATGACGTACACCGTCCATACCATCAAAGCCCTCTTTTTCATTAATCTTTCTGTAAGCAATCGTCTCACGTGCTATTTTTTCTACTGCTCGTAAATCTATATCTGTATCTTGACTTGATAAGAAATCCCAATCCATCATAAAACTTTTCAATGTTTGCAAGAATCTATCATCGTAGGTTTTCTCATATGCTTGCAACATACCGTTGATATATGTTGTCACACCCATTCTTTGTCGTACAAAACTATTGATAAAGTATGGTTTTGCCTGTAATGCCATACCTGTTTGCCAAGGTTCAAACATTAATGTGTAGTTGACACGATATCCATGCTCATGCAGTTTAAGTGCTAGATTATGTCCATGCAAATAGTCTGCCGTACTACCTTGATTATATCTTGTATCTAATTTCTTATCGCCTTTAAGAAGTTGTTCTACATTCGTGTTATTCACAGGCCCTGTATGTGGTACTTTGATAACAACACGATGTTCTGATAGCATTTCTTTAAACTCTTCTGCCTCTTCCAAAATTTGATTAAAATCTGCAAATGGATTATTCACTTCCACACTGATATCACAACCAGGTCCTAGAATATTACCAATCTCTTGCATAACTTCTGTTCTGTTCTTAAACTTATTCCCAACGTTTGCTTTTGGATTGTTAATGAACAAATCATAAATAATACCTGGATTGCAAGTAAGATTCCCAATCAAATGCTTAATTGGCTCTACCTCATATGGGTTCGCCGTATCTGCCGAAAAGATAAACTTCGTCGCTCTTTTTTCTCCATTTTTGTCATATGAAATATTACGAAGTAAATCAATTTCCAACACTTGATTTTCTTTCATTGCATATGTAATTTCAAAACCTGCTGGTGTTTCTTTCTCTGGAACTTTAAAATAATCTATGATTTGCTTAAACTTGTCACTTACACCAATCATACGAACAGTTTTTAACAAAAATTGATATTCTTCAAAACAAAGTGATTTATGTAACGCTCGTCTTACGTACTGTTCGTCTTTTGATACAATTTTAACATGCTCGCCTAATAATGAATTTAAATTATAGTTAATTCTTTGCATCATATCCTCCTTGTGGACTTTATTTCATTTCCTTTAAGTATTCTTCATATGCCTCAACTAATGCCCCTGCACTTCTAGTTCCAACTAAGCTAACGCCCATTTCTTCAAACAAGTACATCGCTGCTGGTAATGTAAAGGTTCTTGGCACCCCTGAAACTTTAATCTGCGTATCTCCTGATAGGTTTTCTTTCATAATTTTCACTTGTCTTATATCTGGAAATTCTTGACTTCCTGTTGCTGTTTTCACATATGTCACTCCACACTCACAACAAATTTTTGTCAATGTAGCAATTTCTTCATCTGTTAAGAATGCTACTTCAAATATCAACTTCGTTGCACAGCCATCGCCACAAATACGAACGAATTCTTTTATCTCTTCTCTTACCAACTCTAAGTTTCCATCTTTCAAAGCTCCTACATTAACCACCATATCGCAGGCTGTACACCCTAAATCAACCATCTCTTGTAATTCTGTATACTTAGTTTTTGATGAACACGCTCCGTACGGAAAGCCTATTACTGCACTAGGTCCTACGCCTGTTCCCTTTAATTTCTCTACCACCAACGGTACCCAATATGAGTTGACATTTACATTCGCCAACTGATATTTTGCTGCAATTTCACATGCCTCAATAATATCCTTTTCTTGTAAATTTGGTGATAAATACGCTAAATCTAAATGCTTTGCAAATTCTCGAACTGTTAACATGATACTTCCTCCTAGTATTGTATGATGATTATAGTGACGCAGAATGTATCGCTACTTGATTAGCAAATACACTCTTCTTGTAGTTAAAATATCACACTTCGTTTGTTCGGTCAATAACTTTTGTGATTTTAATAACATTTTTTTGTTTTTTCACAAAACATGCTTATATATACAAAAAAAGAACACTAGCCGAAACCAGTGCCCCTCATACTCTCTATTCCCTTAATTAAACCCAACTCTCTTTTGTATATACCGATACAACAATACTGTCACTTTTCTTCCCCATTCACCTGGAAAATTCACAATTTCACCAAGCAAACCATACCGAAGTCGTCGATACACTTTCCGATTGTTCGTCTTGATATAGCGCCACAGCGCCTGTTTTTTTGCAATATTTTCTTTCTTACCTGATTTGATAAGTAAAGTAGACGATACGATTGTCACAATTTCAAGATAGTGCAACAAGTATTTTCTCAAATTGCGTTCTTCAATCTGTGCAAGGTCAATCGCGTCTACCATTAATTTATTCACCTTGATTTGCTGGTCGATTCGCTGAATCATGATATTTTCATTTACCGACTGGTCCGCACGCCCTATATAATAACGGTAGAAATTACAATCTAGATACATCATTTTGCGTACTTTCCTAAGTGGAACATATGCAAATAAATTATCCACATAAAAAGTATGTTCTGGTAATTGTAAACGACACTCTTTTAATAGTTTCGTGCGAAAGATTAAAGCGTGCATTAACAAATATTGACCTTTTCGAAAGCTTTTGACCTGATTCCAGCCAAATTCTACATTTTCTGGAAAAACACGTTTAAACTGTACTACTTTTTTTCGTAACTGCCCCTCTTTTTCGTAAACAAAATTACTGATTAGTGCGTCAACATTCTTCCTTGTATCTCGAAGTTTTTTTAACTTTTCAATAATTTTATGCAAGGACGAAACATCTACCCAATCATCACTATCTACCACTTTAAAATACATACCTGTAGCGTGTTTTAACCTGTATTAATTGCAGAGCCATGTCCACCGTTTTGTTTATGAACTGCCTCTATGATATCGGGGTATTCATTTGCAAATCTATCTGCTATCATCTTTGTATTATCTGTGGAACCATCATTGACAATCAATATCTGTACATCATCTCCTGCTCGGAGGATAGATTCCACACATTTTTCCATATATTCTTCCGAATTGTAACACGGAATCACCACTGTTAAAATCTTCATACCACTGCCTCAATTCTATCTTTCTGTTTCATTGTATTTTTATTCTTCTTTACTATTTCATTTTATTTTTGTTCTTCTATACCATTTTATTTTATTTTTGTTCTTCTTTACTATTTCTATTTCGTTCTCTCGTTATTCTGTTTCATTCTATACCTTAGTCTGCCTAAAAATATACTTCTATAATATCATGATATTGGAGTCAAGACAACTTGCCCCCCATGATTCTCACACATTTTCCAATTTATTCGCCCAAACAATTTAAAAATCAGGAGCATTTAACACTTTCGTGTTGAACACTCCCTACAAATAGTTTTTCATTTTCTAATCGTTTTTTGCCTTAAAAATCACTTTCATAATAGGGAAAAATACCCAAAACGATATTGCGCTATTGATAACCATCGTAATTGTATCCGCAATCGTTTCACCTAAGTTTTGTCCAAGTGCATTCATGAAAAATTCATAAATTGGTGTTTTATATAAGCCTTGTAATGCCGCTGCACCAATCGAGATAATCAACCATGCGATAAAGTACCACATTGCCGCTTTTGCCACACTGTTATTTGACTTAAAGGTAACATTTTTTTGCAAAAAGAAATTGATAATTTGTGCGATAATCAGCGTGATTTCTACTGCTAGAAAATACGCGAGTCCACCACCTCCACCACTTACAATAGCGCCTTTTGCATAATCAAATACGTGATAGATACTGCCATCTAAATTCTGTCCGATTGATAACACTTGAAAATTAGTGTTCACTAATGCTGTAAAGCTAAATATATATTTCAATAGTGGCATCATAATCATTTGTAATACGGTTACACCGTTACTAATCACAAAAAATATAATAAACTGTGTAATGGCAGGGTGCTTTTCTTTAAATCGCCCCCACATACCACGTAGTCCTGCGTCTGTGCTTACTTCCTTACTCATGATGTCTTTCCTCAACTTTCGCTTTTTTCTTATTTGCAAAAAATGCTTTGCACAATTTCGCTACGCCTTTAAAGAATTGCCCATTTACGATAACAAGCATTGCTCTTGCCATATCCATACTCACTGCACCACCTGTCATCTTTGCAATCCCTCGAAACGGGATATTGTATATAAATAAGATATTTAAATCTGGTGCGCCTTTTTCTAAACTTTTATTCTTTTTATTTTCAATAATTTTGCAAATAAGTCTTGCAAGCGGACTCTTTGCATAATACATTTGGCATACTGCGTCATTTAGTCCTAGTTCTTTGCTCGTATCCCATTTGTTTTCTGGGATTGGTCGCCCAAGTAAAACTTCAAATTCGCTATCTGCTACATTGGTAACCTCTGCTTTATAGTAACTTGGCAACTGTGTCTTGTCATATGGTGCTGTCGCATTTGTTCCTGCAATCTCTATGCTTTCGCTTAGGTGAATTGCTCTACTATTTGAACCTACCATAATCTCATAGGTAGTACCCTCGATTTCAAATCGTCTTGTTCCTACGTGGAAATAACGAAATGTCTTATCATCAAATGGAATCGTAACGGTCTTTCTTTCTCCTGCTTTTAGGAATACTTTTTGAAAGCCTTTTAATTCTTTGCTTGGTCTAAAAATTTCACTCTTTTTCGCCGCTACGTACATCTGTATTACTTCTGCACCATCTCGTGTGCCTGTATTTTCTATGGTAATACTAACCTTTTCGTTTGTCACCGTCATATCTAAGTAGGCAAACGTTGTATAACTCAAGCCGTATCCAAACGGAAATCTCACTGGCATATCCAGGGTATCGTAATAACGATATCCAACAAAAATGCTCTCTCTATACTCTGCTGTCTTTTCTTTTGCTGGATAATACTTATAGTTTGAAGCATCTTCGTATGCAAGTGGGTATGTTTCACTTAAACGTCCACTTGGGCATACTTGTCCCGTCACAACATTTAAGATTGCCTCTGCACCTGCTTGCCCTGCTAAGTAACCATGCACAAGTCCTTTTGCCATGTGTATCCAGGCCATCTCCACTGACGCACCTGCAGATAGCACAACGACAATGTGTTCATTCACTTTATGAATCGCTTCTAACAATGCAATTTGATTTTCGTTAATCTTCATATGTTCTCTATCCATGCCCTCAGTTTCACTAAGTTCATCTAGTCCCATATAAAATAATACTACCTCTGCCTTGCTTGCAAGTGCTACTGCGCGTTCTCTCAATTCTACATCTGTACCACCTGCACGTAAAAACCCTTGCTCATAACCTAGAATCTCTAAATTTTTTGTTTTTGCAATGTTACATGTATCGTCTATCTTGGTTGGATTCACGACACTAGATCCTGCTCCTTGATAACGAGGTTTTTCTGCAAAATCTCCAATAATCGCCACTTTGGCTGTTTCATTTAATGGCAGTATATTATCTTCATTCTTTAACAGTACAATACTTTCTTCTGCTACCTGCCTTGCAACTTGGTGATGTTTGTCAACATCAATTTTCGTTGCCTCTTTTTCATTTTCTTTCAAATCAAAGACAACTTGTAATAATTCATCTATTCTTTCATCTAGAATATCCTCGCTTAGTGTTCCTGCTTGTATGGCTCTTAAAATTTCTCTTTTTCCATCTTCTTTTGTAGTTGGCATTTCCAAATGACTACCGTTTTTCACACCCATAGCGTGGTCATTACTGCCACCCCAGTCTGAAACAACAAAGCCTTTAAAGCCCCATTCATCTACGAGAATATCCCTTAAGAGATACTCATTTTCATTTGCATACACTCCATTTACTTGATTGTATGCAGTCATAATGCTCTTAGCCTTGCCCTCTTTTACTGCGATTTCAAAGCCTGTTGTATATATTTCACGTAATGTTCGTTCATCTAAAACGGAATCATTCGATAATCTTCGTAGTTCTTGACTATTTGCTGCAAAATGCTTTGGACACGCAGCAATACCCTCTTCTTGCATTCCTTTGATATATCCTGCTGCCATTTTCCCACTCAAATATGGATCTTCGCTAAAATATTCAAAGTTTCGTCCACACAATGGACTTCGCTTAATATTTAATCCAGGACCCAACACCATAGAAACTCCCTGTGATGTTGCCTCTACTCCTAGACACTTCCCAATTTTTTCTCCTACAGATGTATCCCAGCTATTTGCTATGGTTGCCGCTGTCGGAAAACAGGTGGAGGGAACGCTTGGGTTTAGCCCAAGATGGTCAGTCGCTTCTGCTTGTTTTCGCAATCCGTGTGGTCCGTCGGTCATCATGATAGAGGGGATTCCCAGTCTGTCTACATTGACTGTTTTCCAAAAACTTTTCCCCGACATCATTGCCGCCTTTTCTTCTAATGTCATTTTCGAAATCATTTCTTGATACTTCACAAGCGTTCCTCCTAAATTTTCCTTTTACTTCTATACTTTACTACTTTTACTATATCGTACTTCTATACTTCACTGCTTTTACTACATCGTATTTCTATAGTTTACTACTTTTATTACATCTTACTTCTATATTTCACTACTTTTGCTACATCTTACTTCTATATTTCACTACTTTTACTACATCGTATTTCTATATTTCATTATTTTTATTACACTTTATTTCTTTATATTTCCTTGTTATTTACTCAGTTGCTTTA
>JGI994J12354_10001419_pt1 | contig 24120 bp, 19 predicted proteins | sample IntmicLarv3ML3BL_FD_12354 | JGI IMG/M metagenome (IMG submission 12354)
ATGACTACTCTCAGGGACAGAGTACAATACCCTGCCGAGGTCACAATGGCGAGAAGCCTTTGCTCGGAGACACCCTCAAAAAAAAAAGAGCATTCTATTTAATAAGAATTCTTATTAATAAAATGCCTTTTTTAAAATATATCTTTTTTATTAATCGTCGAGACCGATGAAACGGAAATCTTTATTGAATTTTAGTTCGAGACCATTTTGTAGTTCGACTTTAAAACCGTAACGTTTTTTGGAAATGCTTTCGACTTTTTGTTCTTTAAAATTTTCTGCTATGTATGCTGCGATTTTTTCTGGAATTACAGAAGCAGGAACAACAGCATTCTTTGTATCGACTTTCTTCCAGGCACCTTCTTTCGTGAATTCAATTTCTGTACCGCTTGCCAGTTTTACTTCGTATGTATCAGATCCAAAGAATTCTTTATCGAGTTTCATCAAAAGGATTTTTTCTTCAGCAAAGTTTTTCTTAACAAATTCTTGCGCGTCTTTTGGAAGCTCTTCGACAGAATTCAAAATAACATCTTTTGCAGATGCAAAAGATGGTGAGCATAGTAACGTAATTATAAGTAGTATTCTTGTCATAACACAATTCTTATTATATCTCCACATTCATTACAAGTTTTTTTATCTTACTGATTGGAGATAATGAGCTACAGTAGATGTTGCAGATAGAACTGCGGTTTCGCTTTTCATAACATTATTGCCGAGAGTAACAGGTTTAAAGCCCTGCTCTTTTGCTAAAGAATATTCTTCACTTGTGAAATCTCCTTCGGGACCAACAAGAATTGCGACAGAATTTCCTTTTGAAATTTTTGCATCATTTTCCAAAAATTTAGAGCTTCGCTCTAGATTTTTTGCATCCGCTAAAACTTTAAAAATTGGTAAAGCATCTTCTTGCAAGCTTGCTATGATTTTTAAATCACAATTTTTTGTTTGTTCAAAAAAAGTTTTCAAGCTTTGCGCTTGCGAAACTTCAAAATCTGAAAGATTCCCAGACTGCTTTACAGCCTCAATAATTTGTGATGTCCATTTTTGTGCTTTGCGTTCCAAATCTTCATTTGGGATTTTTACTTCGCAGTTTTTTGAAAGTATTGGACAAATTTTTCTCACACCAACCTCAACACTCTGACGCAAAACATCATCAAAAGTCTTTTTCGGAATACCTATTCCAAGAACAATATTTTCTGAATTCAAAGTATGATTTTCTTTTGAAAGAATTTTTAATTTTGTAGATTTTGGATTTACATCAATAATTTCGCACTCACAAATATTGCCTTTCAAATCAAAAGCACAAACGCTATCGCCAAACTTCGCGCGTCTTGCAGAAATAAGATGACGGCTTTCGCTATCGCTCAAAAAAATTTCTGAGCCGATCACAACACTTTCTTTAAAATCAAAATAAGATCTAAATTTAGACATAGCTTTTTTCTTCAAAACTTATGCTTGCATAAAAATCTGCGAGTGTAAAAATCTTTTTTATGAATACTTTAAATTCAAAGAAGGTTGTCTTGGGAATATGCAGTTCTATTGCAATTTACAAAGCTGCTGAATTGATTTCAGAACTCAAAAAACTTGGCGCAGAAGTTAAAGTTATTATGACAGAAAATGCGTCTAAGCTAATGAGTGAGCGTATTTTTCAGACCCTTTCGCAGAACAAAGTAAACATTTCTTTGTGGGATAAAATCACAGACTGGCAGCCTGAACACATTTCTTTGGCTGACTGGGCTGACCTTTTTTTAGTAGCCCCTGCGAGTGCAAATTGCTTGGGTCTTTTTGCAAACGGAATTGCTAATGATTTTTTATCGACATATTTTCTTGCAAACAATGCTCCTGTATTTATTGCTCCTGCGATGAATTCAAATATGTTTGCAAACTTGGCTGTTCAAGAAAACATCGCTACTCTCAAAAGACGCAATGTGAAATTTATTGACCCTCAAGAAGGCAAGCTTGCTTGCGGTGTGATAGGTAAAGGTCGTCTTGCTGAAGTTAGCAAAATTATAGAATTTCTTCAGGCAAATTCTTAATATTTGTCACAATTCTATGAGACATTTTGTCTCAATAGAAATTTTTTGATTCTCCAAATCCTAGTATTTAAGCCGAAAAGATTTTTTGGCACGAGTTTTGCTTTATAGTTTATATGAATAATATAAACATAGAAAAATTTACTGATAAAAGTATTGAAGCTATTAAAGAGGCTCAAGCGCTCGCGGTGAGTATGAATCATTCGCAGATTGAGCAAGCTCATTTGCTTTTAGTTTTAGCTGAGCAAGAGGGAGGCATTGTCGGCGCAATTTTAGAAAAAATTTCTGGGAAAAAATCTGCGTTAATTTTGTCTCTTAAAAGATATCTTGAAAAGCTTGCAAAGATAAATGGTGCCAGTGCAAATGTTTTGCCAAGCGCAGCATTTAGCAATGCGCTATCTCGCGCAGAGAGCGTTGCGAAATCAATGAAAGATGAGTTTGTTTCAACAGAGCACATATTCATTTCTGTAATTCAAAAGTCCGAACCGAGCGAACTTGCAGAGCTTATTAAAGCTATGCAAATCAAAGTTTCTGAAATTGAAAAAGTTTTAAAAGAAATGAGAGGCAACTCTAATGTAACATCCAAAACTCCTGAAGATTCTTTCCAAGTTTTGGAAAAGTATGGCGTTGATTTAGTCAAGCTTGCTCGCGAAGGAAAGCTCGACCCTGTGATTGGTCGCGATGAAGAAATTCGCAGACTCGTGCGCATACTTTCACGTAAGACAAAAAATAATCCTGTTTTGATAGGCGAACCCGGAGTTGGCAAAACTGCAATTGCAGAAGGCTTGGCTCAGCGAATTGTTCGCAAAGATATTCCTGAAGGATTGAAAGACAAAAGTGTTTTTGCCCTAGATATGGGCGCACTGATTGCAGGTGCAAAATACAGAGGCGAATTTGAAGAGCGATTAAAGGCTGTGTTAAATAAAATCAAAGAGTCTGCTGGACAAATCATTTTGTTCATAGACGAGTTGCACACTATTGTAGGAGCCGGAAGAACAGATGGCTCACTAGATGCATCTAATATGCTAAAGCCTATGCTAGCTCGCGGAGAGTTGCGTTGTATTGGTGCGACAACTTTAAACGAGTATCGCCAATATATCGAAAAAGATGCTGCCCTTGAAAGGCGCTTCCAACCTGTATACGTGTCTGAACCTACGGTTGAAGACTCTATTGCAATTTTGCGCGGACTCAAAGAACGTTTTGAAACTCATCACGGAGTTGAGATTCAAGACAGAGCTTTAGTTGAAGCTGCATTGCTCTCTGATAGATACATCACCGGTCGTCAGCTTCCCGACAAAGCGATTGACTTAGTTGACGAAGCGTGTGCAAGAATTCGTACGCAAATGGATTCTATGCCTGTTGAGCTTGATACTCTGACTCGAAAAATTATGCAACTTGAAATCGAAGAAGCTGCGCTAGTCAAAGAAAAAAGTGACGAAAAAAGGCTAAAAGAAGTTCGAAAAATTCTTGCAGATACCCGCAACGAATGTGATGCCCTTCGCACAAAATGGAATGAAGAAAAAAATCAAGCATCGCTCGCTAGTAAGCTCAGAGAGCAGATTGAAGAGGCAAGAACAAAAATGGAAATCGCAGAACGCGAATACAATTTACAACTTGCAGCGGAAATAAAATACGGCACTTTGCCAAAGCTTGAAGCTCAATTAGCAAAGTCTATCGAGAGCGCAAAGAATGAAGATTCTCTCATCAAAGAAAAAGTTTCTGTCGAAGAAATCGCAGACATTGTTGCTGAGTGGACAGGCATTCCTGTTAAGAAATTAGTCGAAAGCGAAAAAGAAAAAATTCTTCATCTGCCAGATGCTCTGCACAAAAGAGTCATTGGTCAGAACGATGCAGTCGATAGCGTCGCGAATGCGATTATGCGTAGCCGCGCTGGAATCAAAGACCCTAAACGTCCCACAGGTGTGTTTATGTTCTTAGGTCCAACAGGCGTTGGCAAAACAGAATTAGCAAAAGCGTTAAGCGAAAATCTTTTTAGCGACGAAGACAATATGGTTCGTATCGATATGTCGGAATATATGGAAAAACATTCTGTCGCAAGACTGATTGGCGCGCCCCCTGGATATGTCGGTTACGAACAAGGTGGTCAGCTTACCGAAGCTGTCAGACGCCGTCCGTACTGCGTTGTTCTTTTTGATGAAATTGAAAAGGCTCATCCAGAAGTCTTGAACACTATGCTTCAAATTATGGACGATGGCATTCTGACAGATTCTCAAGGTAGAAAAGTAGATTTCAAAAATACCGTTATCATTATGACTTCTAATGTGGGTTCTAGATTCATTTCAGAAGCTATAACAGATAAAAAAGGTTTGCTCTCCGAAAGCGCAATCGAAGCCGTAAACGCAGAACTTCGCGCGCACTTCAAACCAGAATTTTTGAATCGTATCGACGATACTATTATCTTCCATGGGCTAACCCTAGATCAAGTCAAAGACATTACTTCTTTGCAAATTTCTAATCTAAACAAACGTTTAGAAAAGCAAGGAATCTCTGTGAAAATTTCTAAATCAAACTTAGAAAAACTCGCAGAAAAAGCCTACGACCCAACCTATGGCGCTCGCCCCCTAAAACGCATAATAACATCCCTCGTCGAAAACCCTCTCGCCAAAGCAATCATCTCCAGTGAAATAAAACACGGTGACAAATACGAAATAAAATTATAATTTATGAGGGCGAATTATTTAAAATAAATTATTTTAAAAATTCGCCCTCTTTATATTTTTTATTTTCCTATTGTATTCACACGTTTTTTTATTACTCATCTTGCATTGTAGGGCTTTGCCCTACAACCCACGAAGGCATTCTGCCTTTCGAAACCTGAGCAAGGCTCCTCGCCTTGCAACTCGGCAGGGTATTGTACCCTGCACTTGAGAGTAGTCACAATCTGCAATAATGTTTACGCGCATTGCTTCGCAATTGCTATTCGCGTTAGATTTGAGAGAGAAAAATTTTCGGGAAGAATTGTAAATCACATAAAAGCGCACACTGACAAACTTCGGCAAATCGCGATAGCTATTGCCACAGGGCAATGCGGTGTGTGGCTTCTGTACAGTCTGTTAGCGAATATTGATGCCCCGATTCAAGTGATGGGACTCTCATCCAGTAGCGACCATAAGCTTGCACTTGCAGTTGGTCAGTAAAGGAGCTTTAGCTCCGTAGTCCAGAGCCACCGCTCTGGCGAGGAGCCCTTGCTGGATTCAAAAGGCAAAGCCTTTTGTGGGTCTAAGGGCAAAGCTCTTTCGGAGACTATGCGCGCTAAACAATCGTACCAGTTAAAGAGGAGACGGAGGCTGATTGGATTTTTACGTTAAGGAATTTGCCGAGGTCTGAGTCTGTGGCTTTGAAGAAAGTTTTGCGATGAGCTCGAGTGCGGCCCAAGTACATTCCGTTGCCGCGCTTGGCGGGTTCTTCGACGAGAACTTCTTGAGTCGTGTTGATGAAGCTTTCGTTGAAAGCGAGAGATTGGTCGTGAAGAATTGAGAGAAGACGTTGATTGCGATTTTCTTTTTCTTCTTCCGAAACATCATCTGGCTCTTCATAAGATAGCGTTAGCTTACGAGGACTATATTTGAAAACGTACGCCATATCAAAATTGCAATGCTTAAAGCAGTCTATGGTTTTTTGAAAATCCTCTTCTGTCTCGCTCGGATAGCCAACAATGATATCTGTTGAAATAGACATAGAAGGCACTCTGCTCTTTAGAGATTCGCAAATCTCAATAAATTTATCAGCGAAATAGGGTCTGCGCATAAGACGCAAAATCCTATCGCTACCCGATTGCATAGGCAAGTGAACATACTCACAGAGCTTCTCCAAAGAGCCGTAAGAATCGATTAAATCTTTCCTAAAAAAGGAAGGATGAGGAGAAATAAAGCGAATGCGTTTTAAATTTTCAATATCGTTTAGCTTTCGCAAAAGTTGAACAAATGGGCTCGCACCATCTTTACCAATGGGCATTCCGCGTCCGTAAGCATTAACAACTTGACCAAGCAAACAAACTTCTTTGACTCCGCGCTCAACTAGATTTTCGACTTCGAAAACTACATCTTCAATAGGGCGCGAACGCTCTTTGCCCCGAGTGTGCGGAACAATACAGTAAGAGCAATTCATAGAACAACCCTGCATTATAGAAACATATTTTACAGGATTAGCATTATCCCTCAAATGCTTGTTGATGTGATTGTGCGTTTCAGGATGCTCAGAAATATCTAAAATTCTTTCGCCCGTTTCAATACAACGCTTAGTGATTTCTAAAACATTCGATGTCTGCCAAGTGCCTGCAACAAAATCTAAATTCTTAACCCTCTTGAAAAGATTTTTGCCCAAGTTTTGCGACATACAACCAAAAACACCTGCAATAGGAAATTTCTTTCCGCGCTTGCGAGCCGTGATATAACCTAGTTTCCCAATAGCCTTCATCTCTGCATTTTCGCGAACAGAACAAGTGTTCACTAAAACAATATCTGCTTGATACTCGTCTACAGTGATTTCAAAACCGTCTTCCTTAAAGGCTGCTAGAACGTGCTCACTATCGCGCTCGTTCATTTGGCATCCGTAAGTGCGGACAAAAACTTTCAAAGGCTTTTGCATTACTTGCGAACTGCGCCGTCTGCGGCAGAAGAAACACTCTTTGCGTAGTTTTGTAAAGCTTTGCTTACAATTCTATCGCGTTTTGGAGTGTATGGATTTACGCTTTCTTGCATTTTCTTGCGTCTTGCAGATAGTTCTTCGTCGTTAATTTCAAGAGAGATTGAACGATTTGGAATATCGATAAAAATAAAATCTCCATCTTCAACTAAAGCAATGTCGCCACCCTCTGCGGCCTCGGGCGAAACGTGACCAATAGACAATCCGCTTGTGCCACCAGAGAATCTACCATCTGTAAGCAATGCGCAAAGCTTGCCCAACTGCATACTTTTTAGATGGCTCGTAGGATACAACATCTCTTGCATTCCTGGACCTCCGCGAGGTCCTTCGTAAGTAATAACTACGATATCCCCCGGAGAAACTTTGCCTGCGAGAATTGCAGAAGATGCATTACTTTCAGAATTGTAAACTTTTGCAGTTCCTCTGAATTTCAAAATAGATTCATCAACTCCAGCAGTTTTAACAATGCAACCGTCTTTAGCAATGTTGCCAAACAAAACAGCCAATCCGCCATCTTTACTAAATGCATTTTCTACACTACGAATCACACCGCTTTTTCTGTCGGCATCCAAAGCATCAAAATATGTTTCTTGAGAAAATGCTTCTATATTGAATTTGTTTGCAGGAGCTGCACTATAAAACCTCTTTATATCATCTGTGCAGTTTGGATTTGTAATATCGTTCTTTGCAATAGCATCTAGCAAGGTTTTTGAATGAACTGTACCTAAGGATGTATTCAAAAGATTTGCATTATCTAACTCTGCTAAAATTCCGAAAATGCCACCTGCTCTATGAACATCTTGAATGTGAACTGTGTTCAAGCTTGGAGCAACTTTGCAAATGTTAGGTGTGATTCTTGAAAGACTATCGATATCGTTCATAGAAAAATCAACGTCTGCTTCGCGCGCAATTGCAAGCAAATGCAAAACAGTATTTGTACTACCGCCCATTGCAATGTCGAGTTTCATTGCATTCAAGAAAGAATCACGAACCGCGATAGAGCGAGGTAAAACAGAAGTATCGTTATTGTCATAATAACTTTTTGTCATTTCAACAATTCTGTACGCTGCTTTTTTGAAAAGCTCTTTGCGCAAAATGTGAGTTGCCAACAATGTGCCATTGCCTGGGAGCGCCATACCTATTGCTTCGCAAAGGCAGTTCATTGAATTCGCTGTAAACATTCCTGAGCATGAACCGCAAGTAGGACACGCATTTTCTTCCATCAACTGACTATCTGAATCACTGACATTTGGATTCGCACCTGCAACCATTGCATCGACTAAATCCAATTCGTGCGCGCCGTCGCTAAGCACTGCCTTGCCAGCCTCCATTGGTCCGCCACTAACAAAAATTGTAGGAATATTCAATCGCATCGAAGCCATTAACATTCCGGGAGTAATTTTATCGCAATTTGAAATACAAATCATTGCATCGACGCAGTGCGCTTGACACATATACTCGACGCTATCCGCAATAAGCTCGCGAGATGGCAATGAATACAACATCCCTGAATGCCCCATTGCAATGCCATCATCTATAGCGATAGTGTTAAACTCTCGCGCGATTGCGCCTGCCTCTTTGATTTGCTCGCTAACATACTTGCCAACTTTATCTAGGTGAACGTGTCCGGGAACAAACTGTGTGTAAGAGTTCACAACCGCAATCAAAGGTTTCTTGAAGTCGTTTTCATTCAGACCTGTTGCACGCCACAATGCACGGGCTCCAGCCATATTTCTACCTGAAAAACTTTTTTGTGATTTATATTCTGCCATAATTCCTAATGCTTTTATTATTTACAAAGTAGCAAATCATCTTAACAATTCAAACGTAAATTTTATGAGTATGGAATTTAATTTAAAGAAAATTTTAAAAGCGTTACTATTTTCAACAAGCGAATGGCTTTCTATTAAAGATATCCAAGCTGTAATCACGCGCTATCACAAAGAGGCTGATTTAATAACAACTCAAAAAAATGATGATGGAAATTCTCAAGAAGAATCACAAGAAGAAGATTCTTCTACAGGCGAGCAAGAATTGATTCAAGAAATCATCGCACAAGTTCCTACCCTATTGACAGCAACTCAGATACGCGAAGCTATGGATGCTATCGCTAGCGAGCTTGTGACTTCTGGCGAAGTCTACACTCTTTTGCAAGGACCCTCAGGATGGAGAATGTCTACAACTCCAGCATATAGCCAGTGGGTAAGACTCTTGCGCGACGACCCGCGCCCTCAACGTTTGAGCCAAGCTGCACTCGAAACTTTGGCAATTATTTCTTACCGTCAACCAGTAACACGCGCAGAAATTGAAAGCATTCGCGGAGTCAATGCAGACGGCGCTCTCAACAGACTTTTAGATAGAGAGCTCATCTATGTTGTTGGCAGAGCCGATTTGCCAGGCCGCCCAATTCAATACGGCACAACAGAAAAATTTTTAGAATTTGTAGGACTAAGTTCACTCGACGAGCTCCCAGCTTCAGACGTACTAAGCCCAAATCAAATTTCAGAATGGATTAAAAAAGTCAATAACCCAGAACTATTCGATGATCAAGATATGGGTTTATCTCCATCTGTAATTACAAAAGAAGATTCAACTGAAAATGAAAACACCTCAGAAGAAGAAAGCTCCGAAGATTAACAAAGATGCTTTGCGAAAAAATATCGACAAAGTAGATACCAAAATTTTGGATTTGCTCGCTAAGCGAATTTCTTACGCAAAAAAAATCAGTTTTATAAAAGCGCAAAATGGCGAAGAAATTTATGTACCTAATCGCGAAGTAAAGATTTTTGAAAATCTTTCAAAGAAAAATGCTGGTAAAATTGAAGAGTATTCTCTCCATGCAATTTTTAGAGAAATTATTTCCGCCTCTATTGCTAGCGAGAAAAAATTATGCGTTGGATTCTTAGGACCAAGTGCTACTTTTACTCATCAAGCATCACTAAAATGCTTTGGTTCTAGTATCGACTACCAAGCTCTGCCCTCTATACCAGACGTTTTCAGCGCGGTCGAGCTTAACGAAGTTGATTATGGAGTTATTCCTATCGAAAACTCCACTGAGGGCGCAGTTATGCACTCTATGGATATGTTAGCTGAGAGTTCTCTTTCTATTTTAGGCCAAGTATATATGCCTATCGAACACTGCCTGCTCGCAAAAGGAAAAATGTCTGACATCAAAAAAGTTGCTTCAAAAGACCAAGCAATAGGTCAATCGCGCAACTGGCTTCACCGCTACTTGCCAAAAGCAGAGTTCGTTTACACAGAGAGCACAACACAAGCGGTAGAAATGGCCTCTAAAGACAAGTCCATCGGCGCAATTGCAAGCGCTATCAGCTCTCAAGCCTATGGAGTCCCCGTCCTCAATCGTGGCATTCAAGACAAAAAGGATAACATCACAAGATTCTTAGTCATCGGCAAAAACGCCTGCGCTAAGGTAGATGGTATCAAATACAAAACTAGTATTGTTCTCTCAGTGAACGACAGACCAGGAGCTCTCTATGATGCTCTAGTGCCTTTCAATATCATGAACATAAACTTGACTCGCATTGAGTCTCGCCCATCTCGCAAAAAAGCTTGGGACTACTTCTTCTTTATCGATTTTCTAGGTCACTGGGAAGATACAAATGTTCAAAAAGCCATCTCAAAACTCACCCAAACTCTGCCTATGGTAAAGTGCCTTGGTAGCTATGCGGATATCTCCAGATACTAATGGATTTGATTAAAGTCAAACTCATCCCCAATGCTCCAAAAACCGAATACATCGGACTTCTTGGTGATGCCCTAAAAATCAAAATATCTGCCCCTCCCATCGAGGGCAAAGCCAACTCAGAGCTAATCAATTTCCTTCATAAAAAAACTAATACACCCAAATCACAAATCACCATAGTCTCCGGCGAAACCGCCAGACTAAAACTTATAGAAATCCCCTCCCTAACTCAACTCCAACTCGAAAAACTTCTAAACAATACAAGAGGCGAAGTTTTTTAACCCCAAAGGAAAGAGCTTCTCGCTCTTTCAAACCTCAGCAAGCTTATGAATGAAAAAAACTTGCAACCGAGGCAAACAGGATTTGCATCCATAGTGGTGAGACAGTAAGCGCAGTACTTGCAGTTGTTCGCAATACGACGGTTCCATCACTTGAATTTTTTTAGTTTCTAAAGAGGCGGATTTCATCCTTTAATTCTTGATGTAAGGATAGGTATTTTGAAATCCGAAAGAGACGCAATACGGCTTTGCTTTTTGATTTAAGGATGAGTATTTCATTTATTTACTAATAATAGAGATTATTCCCTCCTACCCGTCCAGCGACAGTCTGACGACAAGTGAATATCTGCACGTAGATTTATTTCACAACACTTCGACGTGCAGGGAGAAATACGATACACATAGCATTTCTTATCGTCAGACTGTCGCTGAACAGAGGATAAAAGCTATTGTATAAATAATTTTCATTTTTCATTATCAACGAATCGCGAACAGCAATTGCGAAGCAATGCGATGAATCTTCTTTGAACAAGATCCTCTTCGCTACAAGTTATACTATGCGTTTTAATTCTAATTTAAGAAGATATTTTCCACTGCATATTGTGTGATGTCCGCGAAGAGGACACTCCGAATGGGCTATGGAAGCAGACACGGTTTACAAAGGCGGAGCAAGCCTTTGCTGGATCTTAGGGCAAAGCCCTACAAGAAGAGATTTGCAAAAAAATAAATATATTGAAAAAGCGAATTTCAAAAAAATAAAAACTTTATTTTTGAAATTCGCTTTTTATAAAAATATTTAATTCTTATTTTTTATTTATTTTTTTTGACGAAGGAGTTGTTGCCGTGTTCGGTTTTTATATCTGGGTATTCTTTTTCGAAAGCGTCTAATCTATCTTGGAATACTTTAAAGAGTCCTTCGACATATTTTTGAGGATTCTTTGCGTATTTGATATAAATTTCGTCACCAGATTCTTCTAAGAGATCATAAAGTTTTGCTTTCAAATCAGCTTGAATGTCTGCGTACTCTTCTTGATTAACAAGGTTGTTGATTTGGGTTGGGTCTTTGATGTTGTCGAACAAAAGCCAAGGAACACCTTTGTGTTCAGCATAAGTGTGAGTTTTTGTACGAGCGCCACGCCAGAAAGCATCAGGAGCCATAATCAGAGCAGCAGGATGTTGAAATGCATCTTTTTTACCTTGCAAAGATGGAGCAAAACTTCTGCCATCAAATGCTTTTTCGTCATATTTAATGTCAGCCAAATCAAGAAGAGTAGGCAAGATATCGATAGGCATTGTCAAGACATCTGTACTCGTGCCTGCCTTGATTTTCTTTGGATATCTAACGATAAAAGGAGTATTGATAGCTTCTTCGTAAGGATAAGGTTTGTTCAACAAACTGTGAGCACCAAGCATATCGCCGTGATCAGAAGTATAAACGATAATTGTATTGTCTTTCATTCCTGATTTTTCGAGATGCTCCATAATGCGCGCAAACTCTTTATCCAAGCCCTCACAAGCGGCGTAATAGTGACGCAATCCATCTTGAATAAATCCTTCTTTGTTTGTCAGAGCATCATCTGGCAAGCCCTTGTGAACAGCTGTCCATTGCTCTTTGCCATCTGGATAAGGATGCGCAGGCATACCGTAAGTTGCGGCAAGAATAATATCTTCAGCCTTCTTGCTGTCGTAGTCTTCTTGTTTAGCCATATAGACAGGATGTGGAGGATTCCAAGACACAACCATAAAGAAAGGTTTGTCTTGTTCTTTAGACATATCAATCATCTTGATAGCGTTGTCGCTATGAGGAAAAGCTAGGAAAGCACCAGTGTTTTCGTGGAACTCACCACGATCTCTTAACATTTTTCTGCTTGCAGGATTGCGCATACTTTCAGGAAATGGGAGATCCCAAATGTCTGAGAATCCACCGCGAAATTTTTCAGGAGTAGGTTCGCCCTCGCCTGCCCACCAAAGATGCCACTTGCCACTAAGACCAACTAAATAGCCAGCTTCTTTGAAGTAGTGAGCTGAATACTTGATATCGTCAAACATCACCAAGCTGTTTTTGACCATACCATTATGGAAAGGATATTTACCAGAAAACATCATCGCTCTGAAAGGAGAACAAACAGGAAAAGTACTTATAGCATTTTCAAGCTTGATGCCTTCATTAGCAAGCTTGTCGATGTTTGGAGTGTGCTGCGTTGGATGACCATAGCATCCGAGTGATTTTTTTACTTGTTGGTCGCTTATCACAAACAAAACATTTGGTTTTTTATCTGCGGCAGAAAGTACAGAAATTGTAAACGCAAATGCAATTATAATTTTTATAAGGTTATTCATTAGTTTTATAATTAAATTAGATCAGATTAAGTAATTTCACATCAAGATCCTATTATCTCAAAAAATTATGTAAAGATAAAAACTATTCTAAACAGCATAGACTCTAGTTATCTTGCGGAATATAAAGTCCAAAATGTAAATTATCTATATACAAAGAATCGTCTCTGCTGCCTGCTAAAAAGTTTATAGAAAAACAAACAAAAGCGCTCTCTTTAGGAGCTTTTTCGAGCAAATGAAATCTTTTAAATTTCTCATCCTTTTCAGGAAGCAATATTAGATTTTTTGCTCCTAAAATTTTCTGATTTTTATCAAGAAACATAATTCGTGCATAAGGTTCTACACCCATAGATAAATGTCTCTTCGCATCAAAACTAAGCTCGTAAACTGAGTCTTCTTTGGCTCTAAAATATTTGCATATATAAGCTTTTTCGCAGGAAGAAAAAAGAAGCCCATTTTTACTTGTAGCTTTTGCCTTAGCAGAAACTTTGAATTCCATATCCTTATACACTTCGTAAAATGAAAGATAGTTATAAGAAAAATCTCCAATCTTCTGACTTTCATCCGCCCTTACAGCTTCAAAAGAATCAAAGAAAATACATAGATTTTTTTGCGACTTTAAACTCCTTGCAATCTGCATATAATCTTTGTCATTCAAAGATTCAAACGCAGAAGCATCCACAAATTCGAGAATCTTTTTTGCGACATAAATCAAAGGCATCTCTTCATTATCTCTGCGAGAAAAGTTAGATTTTTTATATGGATTTATTTCTTTGAAAAGTTCTCTCTTTTCGATTTTTGTCTGACAAGCATTCTCATATTTTTGCAAAAGAAAAATTGCATTCAAAGCATCTTCTTTATTTTTAATTTCAAAATTCAAAATATCTTTTTGCAAAAAATATTTTTCAGAAGATGCTTTTGTAAATTCAAAAGCCACACTCAATTGTTCAAGATTTTTAAGAACATTTTTGTTCGAGGTAGATTCCTTTGCTTTTTGTAAAAGCGCATCCATTGACAAGATTTTTTCAGCATCGAACAATTCAGCTGCCGATTCTTTTTTGAAAAGTTTAAGCCAACGCAACTCACCGCTACGCTCACGCCAAGCTTGTTTTGATAATTCAAAAAAATCCTCTATAAGTGGAGCTGATTCTTTATAGAAAAATTTATAAAATTCTTTTTCGAGTTTTTGAGGATTTTTATTTACATTGCTAAGCAACTGCAAAGAAACCCAAAGCTTACAAGCATCGTACTGCCAAAGCGGATAAATCTCCGTAAAATATGCGCGTATACCTGCTTTATGAGCATTGATTATACCTTCGTACAAAAAATCGTTTATAGTTCTTGGAATATCGTAATTTGAACCGAAAGAATAGTCTACCATTCCCACAATTCGAGCTCCTGAATTCGCCCATTTTTTCATCAATTCGAAATCTTGAGCCTTGAAATCTGCATCAAAATAGTTGGCTCTGTCAGCACAAAGAAATGGAATTATAGATTTTTCCAGCTCAAAAGATGGAACGTTTTCTGTCCACAAATAAGACAGTGCACCTATGAATTTTTTAGGATATTTTTTTGCAATAAGCTTTGCTGTTTTATTTGTGAAATCAAAAACAGAATCTGTGTGATCAGGATAATTCCTGAAAAATTTTGTGATATTTTTGCTTTTAATTTTGCGCTCGTCAAAATTATGAGAGTCGTTTATCGAAAGCGAAAACATTGGCTTTTTAGGATTTTTATCAAAGTAAGAAATTCCCTTTTGAGCCGCATATTCAGCTGCATATTTAGCAGAAAAATTCGGTTGGAAATATGTTAAATCTTTCGCGCTTTTTTGCGAAAATTTTGGTTTGAATTGCGGATAATAATCCAACGCTTCTTTAGTAAAAATATTAGACAAATTGTGATTTAAATTAGTCAGATACGGATTTACTCCATTTAGCTTAAGCCAAGTATCAGTATCGTCTTCAAAGACTCCGTATATGGCAATTGATTCAAATGAGGGTTTAAATTTCTCGTAAAAATGCCTTACATAAAAATTCCCGAACCTAGGAATTTCCCAAGTTTCGCGCATTGGAGTGTAGAATTTAAATCCATATTTTTGTAAAAAATAGCCAACTGCATTCATTGCATTTTTCTTTGTAGGATAAAGAATTTTTATACCTTTTTCATTCGCAATAAATTCGTAGATATTGACATTTTTAAAATCTTGCAAAATTGGACTTGCAGCTTCTGCACGTGAAGAAACTCCCAAACGAATTTGCACATTGCTTTCTATATTAGACTCCCCACACAGACGCACTTTACCTTGTTTTGCGCTTTTACTTAAGCAATAACTTAAAATTTTTGCAGCTTGGATTTCTTCTTTTGAATAACCATTAGGCAAAACTATATCTACAGAAATTTTGCTATCTTCTATCAAAATCAAGTTGAAGCTTTTTAAACTATTATGTCGCGCACTCGCAAAAGCAATGTTTGCAAAAAACAGAATCAAAAAGAATCGAACTAAAAAAGTCATCAGGTTCAGAGAATATAATCAAAAAGCTATTTTCAAGACAATTTGTTTGACTTTAGACATCATCAATTTTGAATTGTGCCAATGAAGAAAAGAAAGCTCTACTTGATTGTTGAGATTACTAGCACAATAGTAGCGCTAGTAGTAGTGGCTCTTTTTCTTGATTGGAGTCATTCGCGTAGCAAACGTCTTGTTGAAACTACTCACGTAAGAACAAATATTCGCACTATTGTTGACGCTGGAAAAACTTATTTAAATGAGCAAACCAAGCCGACTCCTAGCGTTACTTATGCAACTCTATTTGAAGCTGGAAAAATTCAAAATTTTGAAATTTTTTATAACGAAGATTATTCTAATATAGAAATAAAGCGCAAACCCATAGAACCTATACAAATCAAAACCGCCTCTGGCAATGTAATCGTATTTAAGTACTAGAAATGTTTTTCCGTCGAAAAAAAATCTATTATGTAAAAAAGAATCTTCCGGAAAAAAGAAATTCAAACCCTTTTAAACGCCCACACGTAATGCGCGAGAGTAAGTTCACTAAGCGCGATATCCACGGCAATCCAAGACGCTCTCTGCGCATACTAGTGTATATGGCGATAGCTTTTATGCTGATTTGGTTCTTGAAAGAATGCTTTTATTCTATCGGAATTTTTCAGTAGTTAATTGTTGCGAAATTCAAAATTATATTTTTTAATTTGCTGTTTAAAATGAAAAAACTGGAATTCTCAGGACTATGGACAGCTCTCATCACACCTATGTTTGATGACGGCAAGATTGACTATGATTCTTTGCAAGGAATCGTCGAAGAACAAATCGCATCTGGCGTAGATGGATTGGTCTCTGTCGGGACAACTGGAGAGTCGCCAACTCTCAGCGTCAGTGAACATATTGAAGTTATCAAAAAAACTGTGGAATTTGCAAATAATCGCATTCCCGTTTTGGCAGGCACAGGCTCGAACAACACGGTCGAAGCTGTAAAGTACACAAAAGAATCTGAAGACGTAGGCGCAGATGGATTCCTTATGGTTGCGCCATACTACAATAAACCTTCTCAAGAAGGATTGTTTTTACACTTTAGTCAAATTGCTAAAATCACAAAAAAGCCTGTGATGCTCTACTCTATCCCTGGGCGCTGTGGTATTGAGATTTCTAACGACACTGTTATTCGTCTCTACGAACACTTCGAGAATTTTTACTCTATAAAAGAAGCCGGTGGCAAAGCTGAAAAAGTTGCTGACTTGCATTCGAAATCCGTCGGCATAGATATTCTTTCTGGTGACGATTCTTTGCTCTTAGACTTTTTTGCAGCAGGCGCTAAAGGATTGGTAAGCGTAGCTTCTAACATCTTCCCAAAACAAATGGCAGAGCTTATGGCTCTTACAAAAGCTGGCAAATTAGATGAAGCAAAAAAGATTAATGAATCCCTTAATACATTCTTCAAAGCATTGTTCATCGAACCAAATCCTGTTCCTGCAAAAACTGCAATGGCATATCTTAATATGATAAAGTCTGACTTTGTAAGACTGCCTCTTTGCAAGATGTCTGAAAGCAACAAGGCTATTTTGTTAGAAACTGTAAACGCAATTAAGGGTTAATATGTCATTGAAAATACTTTTAAGCGGCGCTAAAGGCAGAATGGGACAAGCAATCATCGCAGCTTCTGCAAGCGAAAGCGATTGCGAGATTGTCTCTGCAATAGACTTAGGCGATAACGCAAAAGACCACATCCAAAGTTGCGATGTTGTAATTGATTTTTCTTTTCGCGATGCAACTGCACCTTTGGCAGAACTTTGCGCTCAATATAATAAAGGACTCGTTATCGGCACAACTGGTCATAGCAAAGAACAGCGCGATTCTATTTTTGAATCTGCAAAAAAAATTCCTATTGTCTGGGCAGGAAATTATTCTGTTGGAGTGAATCTTTTAAATTATCTCACAAAAATTGCGTCTAAAGTTTTAGATGAGCAATACGATATCGAGGTTGTAGAAATGCATCATAAACACAAAAAAGATGCACCTAGTGGAACAGCAGAAAAGCTGATAAAGATTTGTCAAGAAAGCAGAAATATTCCTGATGAAAATCTTAAGTTCGGACGCGAAGGACTCGTGGGCGAGCGTACTAAAGACGAGATTGGAGTTCATTCTTTGCGTGGCGGTAGCGTCGTGGGCGACCACACTGTTATTTTTGCTTCAGACGGCGAACGCCTTGAGCTAACTCATAAAGCATCTGACAGACAAATCTTTGCTTGTGGCGCTTTGCGTGCCGCAAGATTTGTTGCAGGAAAAAGCCCTACCATTTACGGTATGGAAGATGTGTTAGGCTTGAAATGATAGTTTCTATAAGAGGAATTTTGCGTAAAAGCAGTGTCCTGTCAGCTCACGTAGAGACCGCAGGTCTTTGCTACGAAGTCGGAATTCCTGTTACAACAGCAGAGAAATTGCCGAACCTAAATGAAGAAGTTTTCTTGCACACTTATGTTGTATATAAAGAAGATTCTCAAAATATGTATGGTTTTGCAACTGCGTCAGAACGCGATTTTTTTAAACTCTTAGTTGAAAAAGTTTCTGGAGTCGGCGCAAAAACTGCGATAAATATTTTAAGCAGAATGTCTGTTCCAACTTTGCAAAATGCAATAAATTCTGGAGACGTAAGCTTAATTTCTAAATGCCCTGGAATAGGCGCAAAAACCGCTCAAAGACTAATTATCGAACTTCGTGGCGTGCTTTCTAAAGACGAATTAATGTCACCAATAAGCGGTGGCGATGCCTCGCAATCTAGTTCTCCGAGTGAGTTTGCAGATGCTGTTGCTGCTTTAGTTGCTCTAGGCTACAAGCTAACAGATGCCGACAAAGCTGTTCGCAAAGCCACTGAAAAGTTAACAGAGCCAGCTTCTACTGAGCAATTAGTCAAACTTGCTTTGAAAAATACTTAAAGTTTTTTCAAAATCTACACTTAATTTGTGCTTGCGATTTTACGATATATTCGTAACTTCAAGTCATTATGAGAATATGTTGCATAGGCGCAGGTTATGTAGGAGGTCCAACAATGTCCTTCATCGCCAGCAAATGCCCAGACATCAGAGTCGATGTCGTTGACATTAATCCTGAGCGTATTGCTCAATGGAACTCCGATGTATTGCCTATCTACGAACCTAAATTAGATGATATCGTAAAAAAGGCAAGGAATCGCAATTTATTTTTCTCAACTAATGCGCCAGAAGCTATTAAGAACGCAGATATAATTTTCATTTCTGTAAACACTCCTACAAAAACTTACGGAGTAGGCGCAGGCAAAGCAACAGATTTATCTTATGTAGAATCTTGCGCAAGATTGATTGTAGAGCATTCAACTTCTGACAAAATAGTTGTCGAAAAATCTACAATTCCAGTGCGTACGTCTGACGCTATAAAATCCATTTTATCTACCGCAAAAAAGAAGTGTAAGTTCGACGTTTTGTCTAACCCAGAATTCTTGGCAGAAGGTACCGCCGTTGACGATTTGGAAAATCCTGACAGAGTCTTAATTGGCGGTGAAGATTCCCCTGCTGGTCAAAAAGCTATTCAAACTTTGGCTAACATTTATGCTACTTGGATTGATAGAAAAAAAATCATCACAACAAATTTGTGGTCTAGCGAGTTGAGCAAGTTGATTGCTAATGCATTTTTGGCTCAACGCATAAGCTCTATAAATTCTATGAGCGCCTTGTGCGAAGTTACTTCTGCCGACATAGACGAAGTTTCTAAAGCTGTCGGTGCCGATACTCGTATAGGTAGTAAATTTTTGAAAAGCTCTGTGGGCTTTGGCGGTTCTTGCTTCCAAAAGGATGTCTTGAGCTTGAGCTATCTTTGCGAATACTACGGCTTGCACGAAGTGGCAGCTTACTGGAAGAGTGTGATTGATATAAATAATTATCAAAAAAATCGCTTTGCAAAAAATGTCGCGACAAGCTTGTATTCTACATTGCGCGAGAAGCGCTTGGCTATATTCGGATTTGCTTTCAAGGAAGACACAAACGATACTCGTGAAACTCCTGCTAAAGATGTATGCAAATATTTCTTAGAAGAAAAAGCAAAGCTCGCAATCTACGACCCAAAAGTAGAACCCGAAAAGATTTATCGCGATTTGGACTTACCTCAAGGTTCAGATCAGATAGAAATTTGTACTGACCCATATCAAGCCGCACAAGATGCGAGCGCTATTGTAATTTTAACAGGTTGGAAGAGTTTTAAAGAATTAGATTATCAAAAAATATATAATTCAATGCTCAACCCTGCATGGCTGTTTGATGGAAGAAACATCACAGATCACGCTGCATTGCGCAAGATTGGTTTTCGACTTCGTGCCATCGGCAAACCCGCTCTCGATTAAGAGTAAACGAAACCCAAGTCCAATGCGGGGGATTTGATTAACAAATCTCTATTTACCTATTTAAAAAACAATAAAATGAAATCATTTAAAAAGTATAAACAAAATACATTCGTAACATTAAAAGAACGTCAGTGGCCGAGCAAGAATTTGAACAAAGCACCCATCTGGTGTAGTGTCGACTTGCGCGACGGCAATCAAGCATTGGCAATCCCAATGAACATTGGCGAAAAATTAGAATTGTACGAAAGCTTATTGAAAATCGGATTCAAAGAAATCGAAGTCGGCTTCCCCGCCGCCAGCGATACTGAGTTTGCATTCTTGAGAAAATTGATAGACGAAAAACGCATTCCAGATGGAGTTGCAATTCAAGTCTTAACTCAAAGTCGCGAGCCTTTAATTCGCAAAACTTTTGAAGCAATCAAAGGAGCAAAACACGCAATTGTTCACTTGTACAATAGCACTAGCGCGTTGCAAAGAAAAATCACTTTTGCTATGGAAAAGCACGAGATAATTAACATTGCAACTGAAGGCGCAAAATTGATTCGTCAATTAGCAGACGATGCAGAAAAATCAGGTACAAAAGTCTCTTTGGAATATTCACCTGAGAGTTTTTCCGATACAGAAGTTGAATTCGCATTAGAAATCTGTGAAGCTGTAAAAGCAATCTGGAAGCCAACTAAAGACAATAAGATTATCATCAACTTGCCAGAAACAGTCCAATACGCAACACCGAATGTCTATGCCGACCAAATCGAGTGGATGAGCAATAATATCTCAGACCGCGAAAAAATTTTGATAAGTTTGCACACTCACAACGATAGAGGTACTGGCGTTGCCGCAACCGAATTAGGCTTGTTGGCTGGCGCTGACAGAGTTGAAGGCACAATTTTCGGCAATGGCGAACGCACTGGAAATGTCGACGTTGTAAATGTTGCATTGAATATGTTATCTACTGGAATTAATCCTGAATTAGATTTTTCTAACTTGCCAGAGATTCGTAGTATCTATGAACGTTGTACAAGAATGGAAGTTCCACCGCGTCATCCTTATGCAGGTGATTTAGTCTTTACGGCATTCAGTGGCTCACATCAAGACGCTATCAAAAAAGGTATGGATAAGCGCAAAAGAGAAAATCCTGAAATCTGGGAAGTTCCTTATTTGCCTATCGACCCAAAAGATATAGGAAGGAACTACGAAGCTATAATCAGAATAAATTCTCAAAGTGGCAAAGGCGGAGTCGCATACATATTGCAAACCGAGTATGGATACGACTTGCCTAAAGATATGCACGCCGAAGTTGGTAACTTCATAAACGCAAAAGCAGATGAGCTAGGTAAAGAATTATCTAGCGAAGAAATTTATGAATTCTTTAAGAATGAATTTATCAATAGAGCATCGCCTTTGCGTTTGGAAAAACATTCCGCAAGCGCATTGAGCGAAGATAGTCCATCTATTAATTTCATCGCAAAAATTTCCATGAATGGAAATCCTATGGAAATCAAAGCCGTAGGCAACGGGCCTATCAATGCATTTATGAACGCCTTAGAAGATGCAAAGTTGAAGCGCTATAGATTAAAAGATTATCGCTCACACGCTATTGGCATTGGCTCTGCTTCATTGTCTGCTGCATACGTTTGCGTAGAAGATAACGCAGGCAAAAGAGTTTGGGGCTGTGGCTTAGATACAAATATCGAAACCGCCGGCTTGAAAGCCTTAGTCTGTGCAATCAATAGATTATAAAAAAAATGTCTGCTTTTAAAATTTTCGAGGCAGATTTTTTTAATAATTTTTCATAAATAAAAAAATGCCTGTATTATTTGAAACAACAATTTCAATTTCCACACTAAGCGGAGATTGGAGAGGCAGGCTTGAGCTTTTTTTGGCACGAACAGGATACCTTGACGACTTCACAAAAGGGGAGCATTCCTACATTGCAACGCATAAAAAACTAAAGTCTCTATCGCCTAAGCTAGGAAAATTATTCCGTCAAATATTTGTAAAAGAAGATGGCGATAATCTCATTGTTTCATTATTCGTAAAATCACAAAATCTAAGCTTTGAAGAAAAAGAATATCTTGAATGGGAAATGTCAGAATTTGCAAATATCCTAAAATCGCCAGATGAAGAATTTCTTATTAAATATCCACGCTTTAACAATAAAAAAAGAGCAATCCTCAGTGCCTTTTTCGGATTAGGATCTATTCTTTTCATTATCTTCATCATTGTAGCTATATTCGCATTTTTTGCACCTAATAGCGCATCTGCACAACAAAGAAAAAAAATCATAAACACACCTCCTTCAGAATCAAAAACTGAAATCAATTATATTTCTGCAGACATATATTTAATACCATATGAAGGCTTTGATATAGAATTAGTAAAGCATATTGCAAAAGTACTTTCGCAAAACTTACGTTTAAATGTTCTTGTTAGCGATGCAATGCCTGTGCCGCATCACGCCTTCAATATCGTAAGAAATCAATATGAGTCCGACTTGATTTTAGCTCAGATAAAACAAAAATCTTTTGATTTAAAAAACAAAAAATACAACACTCTTTATATAGGTCTTTTAGAAGGTAGCATTTATCCTGAGCGCGAAAATTTAAATTTTGTATTTGCACGAAGTTCTTCAGACAAAACTGTAATAATAGCAAATGCTGAAATGAAATTTGGAGACTCTACTATTCTGTATCACGCTCGTCTGTATAAGATGTTAAAGCGCAATATAGGTAAAGCATACTATCGCTTTGCTCCTTCGCAGTATCCCAACGGAGTAATGGCAGAGCCTATAGCGAGTGTTATGGATCTAGATAATATCAGCGCTCTTTATGATAATGAAATAAGGAACAATGCTAGAAACCAAAGAACTTCCCAATAGCTGAGAAAAAGGCGTCTCGCGTACTTCGTACAGAACCCTTGAATGCACCAAGTGATGTTGTGTTTTTAGAGATGAAAAATCCATCTCCATTTAATTCTAAATCGTAAAGCTCTGTTTTATTTATAAAGTATGGAACGAAAGTTTCTGTGCGTGCGATATTTAATTTTTCGTCTTTGCCAGAAGCAATCAGTGTTCCGAATTTACGACGATGTACTTCGTCTTGTCTTGCTTGATTTATATTAAGACCTCCAAGACCACACAGCACTACTCTGCCTGTTCCTGACAATGTATAAAATCTGATTTGCCCTATACACCAAGATGCAACTTTAAACATACGCCAATAGCATTTGATTTTTAAATCCCCGCTATACGCAACAATTGAAGAGGGAACTATGTACAAATCTTTACAATTGTTCAGAGCAATTTCTGCAAAATATTCATCAGGATTATCTGAACTTACTTCGATAAAATAATTTTCATCTTTTGAATCATTGCTATACTTTGTCATTACTCTTAGTCCGCAAAAAAAACTCATAAATGGATATGCCCAATCGAAAAGCCATTTTGTTTTTTTAGAAAATAACGGCTTTGAATCTTCGTCTTTATTTACTTTTTGCGAGTAGCCATTTACATAAGATTCTCCGCGTACAACTATATCTTTTTGCGGAGCAACAAAAATCTTTATAGCTTTTTCTGTCTGCAATAATTCTACATTGCCCTGCCCTGAATCAGAATCTTTATCACTTACCCCACCCAAAGAAATATCTGCAAATCTACAGACCAAAGGTGCTAAAACAAAGTATGCAAAAGTTCGCCAAATATAAGGTAGCAAAACTAACGCCAATGTAAAATAAAGAGCCTTTTCAAAATTCAAAAAAATATTATAAAAAAATTGTGCGAATTTGTCAGAAGCCTTGTATTGACTTAACTCCAACTCGATACGCTTAGACTCCAACCTTGCAACTTCGGCTTCGGTAAAATGCAAGGACTGTTTGATGGAATGTTTTATAGATTCCATCATACCTTCAGGCTTTTCGTATAGTTTTTCTATTTGCCTATCAATCTCTGCGATTTGATAATCTAAGTTTTTCTTATTCGCCCAATCAACACCTATCAAAGACAATGCAATCAGAGAAACTGCATATACAATCGCGAATGTTTTGACAAAATTTAGCATATTAAATTAACGAAAATATATTCACAAAAAAAGCGTATGTAAAATGAAAAAATCATAGACAATTTGTTATTTGCAAAATAGATTTATATCTTTGAAATTTAATGAATACAGAACACTTAATTAAGACAGCAACCCTATTAAATGTCGGGGTTCTACAAGTAGAAGCAACTG
>JGI994J12354_10001420_pt1 | contig 24117 bp, 21 predicted proteins | sample IntmicLarv3ML3BL_FD_12354 | JGI IMG/M metagenome (IMG submission 12354)
TCCAGCCATACGTGCCATCGCCGTTTGAGCGAACCTGCCCAATTCCCGGATAAGGCAAATGGGAGCCGGCCACCATCCACTTGTATTTGGCGGCCAGGTTGAAAACCTTGTACCGGGTCAGTACGGCCTGTTTCGGATCCACATCAAACTCCAGTGCCACATCCGGACGGGTAAACTGTATCGCATGGCTGATGACCACATCACCCAGGATGAAAAACCGGCTGTCATCTGATTTGACCCTGAACATTGTATGACCGGGGGTATGACCGGAAGTGGAAACCGCCCTGATACCGGGCACCACCTCATCCTTGTGTGAAAAGGTCTGCCATTTTTTGGCCTCACGATAAGGCGCTGTTGTCGATCTGGCCTTGCTGAACGCATTTTTCAGCATATCGCTTTTTGCCTCGGCCGCATTTTTTTCCGAAAGCCAGAAATCACTCTCCAGCCGGCTTGCATAGACCTTCGCATTCGGGAAAAGCATGTTTCCACCGGCATCAACCAACCCACCAACGTGATCCGGATGCATGTGCGTCAAAAGAATCGTATCCACCTGCTCCGGTGTATAGCCTGCCGCCTTCAGGTTGTTCATGATCTGCCCCATTTTCGGGCCAAAAAGCGTACCGCATCCTACATCAACCAGCACCAGATTTTTCCCCGTGTTGATCAGATAGACATTGGTTGCCGTCTGTACCTTGTCGCCATCAATATGGTTTCGCGTCAGAAGCTGCTGCAGCTCCGTGGTCGTTGCATTTGACATGAGGGAAATATCCACATCAAAAGCCCCGTCAAACAACACGGTCAGTTCAAACTGGCCGAGCATCATCCGGTAATAACCGGGCACCTGTTTTTTCGCCATGGGTGCTTCAGCCATTGCAACAGGCATTAATCCTGTTGTCGCAACAGCCAGACCCAAAACCAGATTACGCAAAAACCTGCAAAGCATTAATCGCATGACTTTCTCCTTAAAACCCGATACCGGGGAGTGACACAAAACCGCTTTAACAAGCATGACAACGTATTGCGGCATGCGTATCAATATAATGGCAAAAACAGGAAGCCGTCAAAGCCGTCACGGTTTGCGATAATCCCAATCCGGGTTATGACACCTCTTTTCGCAACAAAAACAGCAATCTTGACGCAGTTCCTTCTTTCACCACACCCTCCGCCGCTGTATCTTGCGAAGCCTGATTTTTTAATAAGAAAAAAACAACATAAATTGCCTTATGGAAACGCCAAATTAAGTATAATAGTCAAATTATTGTTTCGTAAATCAATTAAAAGTCGGAAAACAGAACAGTATGGGCAGGGTTCAGTTAAACCAAGAAGAGCATCATAAACTACTCGTCAGGATTTTCGAGTGGCTCAGTTCGTCAGACCAGACAAAAGAAACCATTGGCCACATCCTCACAGAAGTCTGCAAACACTACCATTTTGGCTGTGGCTTCATTTATGAAGCAGATCATTCCAGAACCTTTCACCTGAAAGAAAAATACACCCATTACGAAATATCCGAGCTGAATTCCCCCTTCCGCTTTGACGAGCGTCTGGACAAGGAAGCGATAGACTCGCTTTTGAAACATTCCTTCTTTTACCAACGGCTTGATGAAGGGACAACAGATCATTCTTTCGTCCGTCCCCTGAACCAGAATGCCTTCATCCTGGTTCCTGTCTTCGATACAGAGCAGTCATTAATCGGCCTCGTTGGCATGCTGGATCGCCGCAGCCATACCGATATCAGCGACGAAACGTTATATTCCTGCCGCATGATTCTCAACCTGATTGCAAATCATGTAAAAACCCGCATCATCCAGCGCAATCTTGAATTTGCACAACAATCCCTAGTCAGCATTCTGGATAATATCGGCATCGACGTCTATGTGAATGATTTTTTTACTCATGAAATGATGTACGCCAACAAAACCATGGCAGCCCCTTACGGCGGCCTGGAAAACATGCTGGGAAAAAAATGCTGGCAGGCGCTGTATGACGACAAAACCGGCCCGTGTGACTACTGCCCCCGAAACAACCTGATTGATGAGGATGGTGCCCCGTCCAAAAACCATGTCTGGGATTACCAGCGCCCGTTTGACGGTGCCTGGTTTCGTGTTATCAGTGCCGCTTTTAACTGGGTTGACGGACGCCTTGTTCATGTTGTCAGCAGTCTGGATATCACTGCAAACAAGAAAAACGAGCTGATTATCGAAAGAATGGCACACTATGATGCGCTGACCAACCTGCCCAACCGACACAAACTGCTGGAAGACTTTGAAAGCAACCTCAAGGAGATGAAGAAAAATGGCAAGACGGGCTACTGCCTTTTTTTCGATCTGGACAATTTCAAACACCTCAACGATGATTACGACCACCAGACAGGCGACGAGTTCCTTGTACAGATAAGTGATTTTCTTCTGGAAAGCCCCCTCACACGTAACAATGTCTACCGGTATGGAGGAGATGAGTTCATCCTGCTTTACAAGGATATAGAGAAAGAAGCGCTCAACAAGATCATCCTTTTCCTGCTGGAGCGCTTCAACAGCCCCTGGCTGCTGAACGGTTTCAGCCACAACAGTTCAGCCAGCATCGGCGTTACCACATTCCCTGATGGCGACCTGACACTGGAAGCCATCCTGAACAATGCTGATACCATGATGTATAAAGCCAAGCAGTCTGGAAAAGGACGCGCCTGTTTTTCCACAGGTGAAACCGTCATATACACCGCTGGCCAGCCGGATACCGACCTCCCCCCGCACTCATAATCATGCCGACAGAAGCTCTTGCCGGGCTGAATCCCTGAACGGGTCACTCTTATTGCAATAGCAGCTTGGTTATGGTCAGCACATTCTGCCCATCAACATATTCATATTCCATTTGATCCACACTCTTTTTGGTCATATAAACGCCGAGTCCTCCCGGCGTCCTTTCTTCCATCCCCAGCGTAATATCCGGATCCGGCCAAGCGAGCGGATTATAGGGAAGTCCCCTGTCCCTGAAGCAGATAACAGCTCTGATGGGATTCTGATGAACGACCATCTGCACCACAACCGTTTTTTCCCCTGAAATACCCTGGTATGCATGAAAGACAATATTGGTAAAAATCTCTTCAATTGCAATTTCAAGCTGCATACGCACTTTCGGAGCAGAATTCGCTGCGTCAAGCCCCTTTCCGATAAATGACCGCACCCAAGGAAGTGCATCAACAGTTGCAGGAACGGTCACCTCGTTCACACTGCCGTCTTCCGTTCTTTTTTTCAGGAACGTCAGGCCAAGCATGGTTATGTCATCGCTCTGCTGTGCACCATTAACAAAATCATCCAGCTTTTGCTTTACCCCTTTCAACAACTGCGTCATGTCATCTTCGCGACGCTCATTGAGCGCATTCAAAAGCCTTGCATCACCAAAGAACGACAAATCCGCGCGGGAAGCTTCCGTAACCCCATCCGTATACAGGAAAATACTATCGCCCTCTGCCATCTTCAGATATTCAGGCTGATAGACCATACCTTCCACACCCGCCAGAACAAAACCGGGGGACACATCCAGCTTTTCAAACCCGCCTTTTACACGCCTGATAAATGGTGGGTTATGACCGGCATTCACATAGGAAAAAACACCTGTACGCACATTCAGAATTCCCATGAAGGCCGTAACGAACATACCCACTTCGTTGTTTTTGCAAAGCCGGTTGTTTGTCTGGGAAAAAATCTCACCGACGGAAAAACCCAGATGAGCATAATTCTGGATCAACATCTTGGTAACCACCATGAAAAGTGCAGCAGGAATCCCCTTGTCAGAAACATCGCCAATCACAACGGCCAGATGATCGTCATCAATCAGGTACAGGTCATAAAAATCGCCTCCCACCTCTTCAGCGGATTCCATCATAGCGAAAACATTAAATTCATGCCGCCCCGGATAAGGGGGGAAAACGGAGGGCAGCATAGACGCCTGGATTTCCCTTGCAACATCCAGCTCTGTCGCGATCCGTTCTTTTTCCGCTGTTATGTCGTTGAGGCTCTGGATATGGTTCTTGATATCCTTTGTCATTTCATTGAATGACCGGGCTAGTTTCGCCAGTTCGTCGTTGGTGTCCAGATGGATTTTTGTATCGAGATCGCCTGCGCCGATTTCTCCCACCCTCCGGGAAAGATAGGCAATTGGTGAACTGATGAAACGGTTAAGAAGGATGTAGGTGATAAGCGCAATGATAATACTGGCCAGCAGCAGCGTCAGTATGGTGCCTTTCAGGTTCTGGTTGATTTCATGGAAGAGTTCGTCTTCCGGCACATTGACAACAATAATCATATTGTTGCCCAGCGTTCTTTTGAATGTCCGGTATTTCACCTCGTTATAAACGATCTCGCCGCCATTTTTCAGATTTTCGCTGAACCATGGAATTGTCTTCAGGGAGAGACCCGTTACGTTTTGGGTCACATCGTGATCGCTCAGAACCAGAATAAAATCATTACTCTGATCGGCAAAAAGCGTGAAGCTGTTTCTGGTTGGCCGGATTGAAGAAACACTCTGTGTAATGGCATCCAGTTCCCAGTCCACTGTGGACATGCCGACAAACCGGCCAGCCGGGTCAAAAATCCCCGCTCCCAGCGTCATCATCAGCGTATGCGTTCCTGCTTCATCAACATAAGGTGCTGTCCAGACAACCTTGTCTTTTTCTGTCGCACCTTTTTTGATGGTGGTATACCAGTTTTGCTGCGGATAATTGTAAGTCGCACTTTCAAAATTGGGATCCAGCACTACCTTTTCGCCATTATCAAAAGCATAAAAACAGACCCGCTCCCGGGTCGCCTCTATTGAATGGGGCTCAAACCAGATCCCCCCTCCAATCGCCAGCTTCTGGTTTTCGAAATTGCGGATCGCAGCATGTTCCCCAAGTGCAAAAGTGCGTTTTTGCGAACGATAGTAAATCTCGCCCATCAACGCCAGATCCCTTGCATTCTTTTCCAGTTGCAAAATGATCTTGTTGATGTCACCACTTGAGGAGTCCACGAGAGACTGGCTATCGGAAAGCTGAAGTGACTTGTAGCGCTGGTACGTGCTGGTGGTCAGAAAAAGAATGACACACCCCAGCAGTAAAATGAGGGCAAGAATAACAAAAAGGATTTTGGATCTGATGGTTTTCATCCGGGATCCTCAATCATCCCCTCAGGTTTTCTATCGAGAAAATATTGTTAAAGCCGGTCATACGGAAGATTTCCTGTATATCCTGGCTAACGTTTTTTATAACCATTTTTCCCTGTTTGTTCATCAGCTTTTGCGCAGAAAGAAGCACACGAAGCCCTGCGCTGGAAACATAATCCACACCGGCAAAATCCAGTGTCAGCAACTTGATTTCGATCAGTGCCGTCTTGACTACCGAATCAAGTTCGGGTGCTGTTGTTGTATCAAGCCGTCCTCTTACAGAAAGCAGTAGCGATGAACCATCATAACTTTTTTCAATCTCCATTTCTTCTCCATACCCTTTTTTGCCGCCAGACGCCTGATCTTGTGAGCAGACCTTTATATATAAACGTTATAGAGTTACTTTACAGCATCACCATCTTTCCTGCCAGCAATTATTCCGGCAGGAATTGACTTAACCGTCAAAAAAATCGCCAGACAAGAAATGAAGAGGCTTTTCTTTCCTCTTAAAGAAAGATATACTGTAAATATTTACAGTATATCAATTTTCACCATGATCCAGGAAAAAAACCTTACCGAATACATGCTGGTAAAATCCGAAATCCTCACCAGTTCTGGTGATTATTTCTCATTCATCAACCCAGATGCCTATCATTTCCGGATTGAAACCATTGCACATGCCCTTTCCAACCTGTGCCGCTTTACCGGGCATACCCGCGAATTTTACTCAGTCGCACAACACAGCGTCTTGGTCAGCAACCTTCTCCCCCGCGAAATGCAACTTGCTGGTCTTTTGCATGATGCAACAGAAGCCTTTGTCGGTGACATGACCAAACCCCTGAAAGACATGTTTCCGGAATTTCGGCGCGTTGAAAAAAACATCGAACGGGCCATCTGCCATCAATACGGCATTCCCAGCCCTCTGCCACACGAAATCAAGCAGGCTGACCTGATCCTGCTCGCGACCGAACAGCGCGACCTGATGCCGCATGTTGATCTGCAGTGGAACTATCTGGAAGGTATAGAAGCGATGAAAGAGAAAATAACACCTTGGGCACCAAGCCTTGCAAAAAATTTGTTCCTGTCGCGTTTTTATGCGCTGTTAGACTAACGGATCGTCCACTTCATCGTTTGCGGCCCAGACTTTGATCCAGACTTGAGACGTTTGCCCGGCGAGTCAGCATACTCATCATCTTCACTACCGGGCTCGGCATTCTCTTTTGGCGTTACCCATGTTTTTCCGGATACGCGCCTGGCAATATTGTGGCTGGCGTCAAAAAACACCTTTTTTTTCAGGTTTTGCAATACGACATAAATATCCACTGTCTCTGCCGCAATACGGGTAGAAGACGCAGACGTTTCGTCAGAAATGATAACCCTGCCTGCCGGGTCCTTGACCTGATAAGAACAGGAAAGCGTTACTTCAGCGCGGGAACGCCTTGTTTTACCAGTGCTGACAGGTGCACCCACCTGCTCTTCATACCGGGTTACCATACCGCTGATGATATAAGAGCCGGCAGGCTTCGAACCCGGCCTTTTCCTGACCACATCCGGGGCTTTTTCTCCCTCTTCCGGCCATTCTTTTTCAGTGCCTTTCTCACCTTCGGTTACGACAACATCATCAATGATGCCATCCTCTTCGTCGGCAGAGCTGTCAGTAAAAAGATCATCCTCTTCATCAGCAATGATTTCTTCTGTCGTGCGTTCTTTTGTTTCGTTTCGGGCAGATGGAACCTTTTCTTCTTCGGCTGCTTCAGGCTCTTCTTTTACGTCGACTGGAGCAACAACAACCAGTCCAGTCTGCTGCAATGCCGACGCCAGTTCACTGTAAAATTCGACCGTAAGCTTTTCCGCATCTTCTTTTGCATTTGCATAAACCGCCTGCGGGAAGGCAAAGGAATTTACCCTGATGGCGGCACCATCCGGCAGGGATGCTGCCATCACCAGAGAGGGTGACAGCACAGCGAAAAGACAAAGTGTGAATACCCGGCCAAGATACGCCCGCATGTCCGTCTCCCGCTACGTTACCAGCCGATACCCGGTTTGGTTGTGCGTTTGCGGATTTCCTTTTCATCCGCCCACTTGATCTCGCCACTTTGCGGATCAGTCAACTCAAGCGTAATCTGGAAATACACATCACCCACGTCCTTTGTCCGCTTTCTAATGGAGCGAACTGAACCGGTAACAATGTAATCCGCATCCATCATCAGCTTGTTTTCCTGACGCTTTGTCGCCATTTCGTTCAAATCACGCTCTTCAAAAACGTCATCCATGTTGCCCTTGTCAGCAAGAAAACGCACCTGCCCCGAATTCAACAGTCTGATACGGATCTTGTCGGTAATACTCTTGGTATCAATATGTTCGTCTGTGTAATTTTTTACGTCGCGCAAGCGAACCTTTGGCGGGCTTGCCGCCTGTGAAATCCATTTGGAAGCCAGAAGTGACTGTGCCATACTTTCCGCTGTTGACTGCAGGTCTGTTGATCCCCATTGTGTTGTTACGGTCTCAACCGCCTGCGCATCTTCATATACGACTTCGCCATCGCCACTGACGCGGCCAGTCTGCGGACCACCACATGCCGAGAGTAATGCCGCCAGTGCGACAATACAAAAAAGGGGGGAATAAGGCTGTAACTTTTTCATTGTCTAACTCGCATCGTTGGTAATAATCAGGGTGTACTCCTTGGCACCCGGTACAGTTGAACGTTCCTTGATATGGACAGGCGCCTTGCCCTTCACAATCACAGGCCGCCAAGCTGACTGCTCAATCAGCACGCCATCATCATCAAACCACTGCATGCGATACACACTATGGTTGACATCGTCGCCATCATCATTGACAAGCACAGCGGAAACAACAAGAAAGTCGCCATCCTCTACGTGCGTGATAGACTGGATTGTGACAGCGTCATGATCAAGGTACTCATGTGTTGAGCGGCCGCAGGAAGCAAGAAGCGCGAAACAAAACAAAACCGGAAGAATTCTAATACGTGACATAATCCATCCTCATTTGAGAGTTAGAGAAAGAGGTCATCATAATGATAACCCCACGTATATGGTTCGGCAAGGGAATGCTCTGGCGCCCCCCCCCCTCTCCAACGGTGATGGTACTGCCATTGGGCACCATTGCCATTGCAATATACCCCTCATTGGGAAGCGTCTCCCAGTTGCGGGCGGAATCGGACATGGAATAAGTCCAGAGATCAAACAGAAGCGTCGTTAGTGCACCAACCACTTCAGCGGCATTCCGTGTATCGTCATTTGAGCGTGCAGCCGAGTAAACCAGTGTGGAGACACCCGCTCTCACAGCTGCCCGGCTGGTAGCCGACCCTATTTCAAGCGCAACCTCATCCTGCAGTGTGCGGTAAGCCAGCCTGTCGGTACGCAACAGTGGATAAAAAACCAGCGGCGATGCAGGAGAAAGCACTGCATGGGGAGTAGGTCCGGGAAGGGGTCGCGTATAGGATGGCAGATCAAGCAGGATATAGCCGATTCTCGGAAAAGGAATCCGCACATGCTCAACCTTGAGCGACGGCGTCGCCCCACCCAAGGCAATAACTGTCACCTCCTGCTGCCCAAGCACTGGCATCGCACCACCTTCCGGCAGCGCCGCATCTGATCCGTCCTGCGTTATCCTGACAGACGCAAGCGGTGGAATAACGATATTCTCTTCTGCCTTTTCCCCGTTTTTTTCTTTTTTTGCCACTATACCCTTTTTGAGGAGAGCCGCCTGTGGCTGTGGCCAGCCATGAAGAAAGAGCGTTTTTGCATTGCCATCCAGCGCAACCGCACGCCGCAGATTCACGTCTGATGCCTGCAGATCGCCTGCAACACGAAACACTATCGCACTTAATGCATAAGAAAAAGGATCCTGATAATTATTCACCAGCCTGCGCACCGCCTCATCCTGAAGCATCTCACTCAGGCTATACTGTGTGGGCAAACCTGTCGTTTCCTTCACGCCCTTTTCAATGCGTGATTCGGATTCCTGCAGCCAGTGCTCCTGCCGCTTGTCCATTTTGCGCATTTCAACCGCAGCACCCGAAAAATCGCCAAGCATGACGTAATTGAGCGAATTGAAAGTATGCAGAAGCGAGCGCTCATACCCCGTACCGTAGTATTGCCTTGCACCACGCGAAAGAAGAAAGGTCCCTGCTGTTGCCGCGATTTCCCGCATATTGACAACCGCCCGCCCCTCGTACTCTTCCAATATGGCCTGTGCCTCACCATAACGTTCGATGGAATCCTTCCATTTTCCCTCCATCTGCAAAAGACGGGCCAGATTCAGTGCTGTGACAAAATCGCCAAAAGATTCGTGATTGTTCTCCATCTTCTCACGCAGATCAGCCACATGGCCTGCCGAAAGAGACGAGCGAATCTCTTCCGTTGGTACGCGTGAAGCACACCCGGCCAGAAGCAGTATCATGAAAAAGAAAAAAAACGCTCTTGACATGGAATAAAGAGAATAATGACCATCTACAACGCTAGGCGCATTTTACGACAGCCACAAAAACCAGAAATCACCGGAAGCAAGGTTGGGAATACGGTCAATTTACCGTAATCCCCCTGCATTGACAAGCAAGGTCATGAGCCGGAAACCATCGCATTTTTTCGCGGCACATTCTGGGTGTTGCCCTACCTGAATATGCCGGAACATTCCTTTCATTTCCTGCGTTTTTGCGTAGTGGCAGAGAAAGTCATATTGCTCTCGCTCCTGAAGTCAAGCTGGTATGTCCAGTCGTTAATGGTGATCCTGCCGCCACCGTATCCGTTGCGGGAATGCTGCTTGAAAGAATCCTCAAGCTGGTTCCATAAGGTATCCAAGGACGCTTCTGGCTGGGTGGCTTTCAGGACAATGCTGACAACCGCCATGACAAAATAACCGTTTACACTCCCCTGATCCTCTTTCAGGTTCATGTTAAAGGCAATCGTATTGGCGGACCTGTCCGGCAGGAGAGACTCCAGTGAAAATGAAATATCGCCCTCAATTTCGTCCGAAACAATGTCAACAATCACGCGATTGCCATCAATACGGGGAGGCGCGGTAAATTCGCGAATGGAAAACCCTTTTTCAACCTGGTTTGCCGCCTTTTCCAGTTGCTGGTAAAAGGCTTCTGCGGGAAAAAACCCCCTTGGTTTCTTCCCCGCACGATTGATCCGGATCTGCTCGTCTTCTGGATAAGGAACGGAAATAACATCTGACAGAAGCAGGGTGTCATCCCTGATACCATCAACAACACCGCTTACGGTAATAACCTGTCCCACCTGCAGCTTTTTCGCCTCCTTGCTGTCACGCAACGAGCAGGTCACCTCATCACCATTTTCTTTTAACAGCAGGGGCGAAGTACTGACAACCTGCCCTTCAATACGTACCCGCTTCCCTTGCATATTTTTTTCGATATGCCCAGGGTCATTCCTGAACGCACTCAACACAACATAGGCCGGATACTTTGAGCCGTATTTCATGAACTCCTTTTCGTATTCCAGATGCATTTCACGACTGGCGTAGCTATAGCCGACAAATGGCCTCTTCTCTTCCCCATTGCTCCGGTACAACGAAACCCGCGTTACCTCATTGGGGTACCAGACGACTTCCATACAGGAAGCAGAATTGCCAGGGCAGGCTCTTTCCTGGACAGGCTTGCCCCATTTTGTGGTGAATTCATCAAGGTGGGTGCGGTAGATACGCTCACTTTCTTCCGGCGTCATCTCTGAAGGGGAATCGCTTTTTGATATTTGGAACAGGCGATTTTTCCAGAAACGCATGAAAACCGCCGATTTCTCCTGCGACGTATCCTGTGGAATGATGAAAATCATCTCGTCTGATATTTTTCTCCACTCATTGCCCTCTTTCTCCCGGGTCTGCCAGACGGTTTTCATGCTTTCACCCCATGAGTAAGAATCAATGGGAGCATCCATATGGTATGGGGCCGCAACAGCATTTCCGCATAAAAGCAGCAGGAGGAACAAGGTGGAGAATATCTTTTTCATATCGTTTTATCCGCAGTCAGGTTGGCCGATTTTCATAGTGAAACGTCAATCATACGCACGAGATCGGTCACTGTAAATGTTGTGTGAAATATGGGCTCTTCAGCAATCAACTGCCCTGATGGGAACATACGCCATGGGGAAGAGTTTTTTCTGCCGGAGGCGATTCTGATGTTTCAGGTTGGCGCGGTCTTTACGGGAAAGGGCTTTTATTGGCTGCAGCTTGCTGGGAGGCGGAACAAAATCATCATCGATAACCTCCGCAATATTGCCATCTGCATTAAACAGCGAACATTGCTGCTGCACCCTTTTACGTGCCTGCCGGACTCTGTGCAATACCCACTCCCAAGTTAAGGCAAGATGTTTTGCAATGGCCCGTGGGGTAGGCCAGAAATTCTCGAAGAGCCTGAAATAGGCCACCGCTTCAGAATAGCTGGCGTTAACCCGATTCTCCTGCATTTGTACTTCGTCATGTTTGCACAGTTGTTCAAAAGGATCATTTTCCGATGATGCCGTTACACCATCCAACCAGTGGCTTTTATCCCTCTCCTCATCGTTACCGACATCGTCGAAGCGATATGCGTAACGTACGTTTTTATCAGCCCATTTGTGTAAATGGTTGTGCAAATAACCGGGAATCTCTTTCTGAAAATCCGGGTTAAAGATGGAATCATATTTTCCTTCCATCAATAGACCAGCTGCTGTTACATAAAGCTCACCCTTGAGATCTTCAAGCGTATACTCTCCCTTTGTTTTGCTGACAATGCCCCGTAAACTTGGCAGGCATTTCCTGTACAAGATATCGAACTCTTCAAGGGAAAATGGAATATCTGTCATATGGTGTCAGATACGGTAAACAAGCTGCCCTACCTCTCTGTAAAACAGTCTCCGGACCTTTGCCGTCCTCCTGATAATCCACCCATATTGCAGCACATTTGCCGTTTTTCGGTCAGTATTCCACCACATTGGTCCAACGAACTAGAAATTCCCGTTCAACAGGCTGACCTTTAACCAGATGGCTTGCCGCAACAAGGGGGAGCCATTTCTGCACATAATCGCGGTCACAACCGCTTTTTTCGCAAAACAGGTCGAAGTATTTTTCAGCCAGAACATCTTGGCCCGCGAGCCTGAAAAGCAGATAGGTTCTTGCCACATCCGCACTGGCATTGCCGTTGGTAGCATGGGACCAGTCGGCAACAAAAGCCTTCCCTGAATCCGTAATAATGATATTGCTGGGGTTCATGTCGCCATGACACAGCTTGAAATTTTTTGGCAGGCTGCCCAGCCTGCTGTGTAACTCAAACTGCGTAGCTCGACTCAAACCGGAGAGGCCGATTCTTTCATACATTTTTTCTGTAAGCTGACGCAGCTTCATGGAAGAGTAGCCGTGCATCTCAAGATGAATATCCACCATGCGATCCAGATAGACATCCGTTCCGGCAGGGTCTTCTTTCATACTCTGTGCCAGAGTCTTTCCTTCGATGAACTGGGTGACAATAGCCCATTTACCATCAATCTGGATCACAGCTTCCAGACGGGGAACAGGAAACCCGGTTTCTTCCACTATGGCGTGATTGTGGGCTTCATTGAGTACGTCTGCGTGAGAATAGCCCTCACTAAACTGCTTGATGACGACGTCCCCGTCTCGGTAAATAACCTTGTTGGGGCGTATGGCAATGATAGACTCTGGTTTCATGGTTTTGTCCCCGTGCCGTAATAGGAGTTGAGGTACATCTGCCTGATTTCGCTCAACAGCGGATAACGCGGGTTTGCCCCGGTGCATTGATCATCAAAAGCCTGTTCGGTCATGTCATCCAGCCTAGCAAGAAAAACGGCTTCGTTCACGTCGTATTCACGAATGGTTCTTCTGATACCAATCTGGTCTCGCAGGGTCTCTACCGCAGTAACAAGACTTTCGAATTTTTCCTCCGCCGCTTCTCCGGCCAAACCAAGTGCACCAGCAATTTCGGCATAGCGTGCCAGAGCATTCGGATAGCTGTATTGCGAAAAGGTTCCCATACGGGATGGGCTTTCAGAAGCGTTGAAACGCATGACTTCAGCAATCATCAGGGCATTTGCCACTCCATGTGGCAGATGATGGAATGCACCGAGTTTATGCGCCATGGAATGACATACGCCAAGGAAAGCGTTGGCAAAAGCCATTCCTGCCATTGTTGCCGCATTAGCGACTTTTTCACGGGCAAGGACGTCACTGGCGCCGTTTTCATAAGCGCGCGGGAGATAGTCAAACAGTATTTTTAATGCACCAATGGCAAGACTGTCCGTATAATCCGTCGCGAGCATGGAGGCATAGGCCTCCAAGGCATGCGTAACAGCATCGATGCCAGACGCAGCCGTGAGTGCCTGGGGCGCATTCATCATCAGATTGGCATCAACAATCGCCATATTCGGCATCAACTCATAATCTGCCAGCGGGTACTTGATTCCTGAGCTTTCATCCGTAATAACAGCAAAAGGGGTGACTTCAGATCCGGTTCCGGCCGTTGTCGGCACAGCAATGAAATACGCTTTTTCTCCCATTTTTGGAAAAGCATAAATCCGCTTGTGGATATCGATGAAGCGCATGGCCATGTTTTTGAAATCAATTTCGGGATGCTCATAAAACACCCACATGATTTTTGCCGCATCCATGGGGGAACCTCCGCCAAGAGCAATGATGCAGTCCGGCTGGAATGCCTCCATTTGCCTCGCTCCCTCTCGCGCACTGGCAAGTGTTGGATCAGGATCAACATCAAAAAACGTGGTGTGGGCGATGCCGATTTCATCCAGTTTATCGGTCACATGACTGGTGTACCCATTCTCGTACAAAAAACGGTCCGTCACAATAAAGACCCGTTTTTTGCCGAGAACATTTTCCAGTTCATCAAGTGCTACTGGCAGACAACCTCTTTTCGTGTAGATTTTTTCCGGTGTACGAAACCCAAGCATATTTTCTCTCCTTTCGGCAACAGTTTTGATGTTGAGTAGATGGGTCACACCGATATTTTCACTGGTGGAATTATTCCCCCAAGTACCACAACCCAGCGTCAGAGAAGGTGTCAGTTTGAAATTGTACAAATCACCAATACCACCATGACTGGATGGTGTATTGACCAGAACACGGGCGGTTTTCATCCGCTGCGTAAAACGCTCGACTTTGTCACGACAGGCAACCGGATCGATAAAGATGGATGAAGTATGCCCAAGACCACCGGATTCAACGAGCTGCTCTGCCTTGTCCAGCGCATCATCAAAGGAGTTCGCTTGGTACAGCGCCAAGAGGGGGGAAAGTTTTTCGTGTGCAAATTCTTCAGACGACAACACACTTGCCACCTCTCCAATCAGGATCTTTGTTGTATCAGGTACATTGATACCGGCAAGCGCNGCTATTTCAGGTGCGGATTGCCCGACAACCTGAGAATTGAGGCTGCCGTTGATGATGATGGTCTTGCGGACTTTTTCAAGCTCGTCTAAAGCCAGAATATGGGCACCTCGTTTGGCAAATTCTTTTTTCACCGCATCGTATACCCCGTCCATTGCAATAACCGACTGTTCGGAAGCGCAAATGACACCATTATCGAAAGTCTTGGAGTGAATAATCGAATTAACAGCAAGACGGATATCAGCACTTTCATCAATTATAGCGGGAACATTGCCTGCGCCAACGCCAATAGCTGGCGTGCCAGAAGAATAAGCAGACTTGACCATGCTGGGGCCACCGGTTGCCAAAATAAGGTCTGCGTCCCGCATGACGATACTGGTCAATTCAAGTGTCGGCACATCAACCCAGCCAATGATGCTCTCCGGGGCACCGGCTTTTACTGCAGCATCCAGCACAATTTTTGCGGCAGCTATCGTGCAATCGGTTGCGCGGGGATGCGGGCAAATGATGACACCATTACGCGTTTTCAGTGAGATTAACGTCTTGAATATGGCTGTGGAGGTCGGGTTGGTCGTTGGAACAACTGCAGCAACAATACCGACCGGTTCAGCATATTTTCTAATGCCATGTACCGCATCTTCTTCAATAAGACCGCAGGTTTTCGTGTCTTTATAAGCGTTATAAATAAATTCCCCTGCAAAGTGATTTTTAATCACTTTGTCTTCGAATTGACCCATACCGGTTTCTTCTATTGCCATTTTCGCCAGCGGTATTCTCGCAGCAACAGCCGCGGACGCCGCCGTGAGAAAAATCCGGTCTACCTGTTCCTGCGAGTATTCCGCAAAAAGCTTTTGAGCCGCTTTTGTACGTTCAAACAACGCTTGCAGACTATTAGTGTCGCTTACTGTTTCATGCCGTGTCGGCATTGGTTCCTCCTTCATCTAAACTGACGAGATCACATGGTACATATAGCACAGTAAACAAGATGAGGCATTTCATAAATAACACAGATCGCCTTGTTTTCTCAATAACTCTCTTTCCATCTTTCCAATAATAACGGCAGAACGAAAAAAAGGAATGACCCGAATCAAAGATTTCCTCTGATTTATTTGTGCTGGTATTATCAGCAATTGCTCGAAAAATCCGGGGAATTCGTCACGATGGCACAAAACCCGCAAGACTGAAAAGCTTGCAGCGTACCCGGATGTGGGGTAGAACCTCCAAGCCGAGAATCGGAAAGATACTGTGTGGTATGAAATGCGTAAAATGATGAAATCTCACTGGCTTCAGTTATTGGTTGTTTGTCTGCTGGGAGCTGTGCTGACCGGTTGTGCAGAAACACCGGCTAAACGCAGGGTTCATGGTGAAGCATTCGAAACGGAGCAGTTGGTACAAAGCGATGCAAACCGCTTTGCCAACCTCACCATGCGCGACAATCTCGACAGTCTGGAAATCCTGCTGGAAAAGCTCTACCGAAGAAACCCGGTAATGTGGAAAAAACGTTCGCCAACACTGAAAGCCGCACGGCAGGAAGTCATGGCGGCGATTCGTGAGGGCAGATCATTACCGGGGCTGAAAAACGCAAATAATACGGCTGTAAAAGGAATTGCTGCTGTGCATCGCGCATTTGATGCTGATTTTACTGGAGACCGTGCAGGCGCATATGTTTTTGGTTTGGGGACCATGCTGATTGAGGCGTGGGGTGGCCATGTCAAGTTATCGCTTGTCAACGGACTTGATGCGCAACGATTGGCCAATGCCGCTCATAACGTCAATGTGGCAGCATGGATGCTTGGCAGCCGGAAAGATGATGCAAGTCATCCGCTCCTTTTCGCCGATGAAATTTCCACCGAAGGTCGCAATATCAGTTTTGAGCGCGAACATGGCAAAATTATTGGTCGTCTTGATACGCTGGCAGCGGTAATCGACGAAAAATACCGTCGCAGTATTATCGGTTACCTGCAAAATCTGGTGGGAGGATCACTGCTTCAATTCCTGCCGGTTGATGCCGCAGCTACTGCTGCGAGCGCGGCAACACAATAAAAGTAACGCACAGAAAGATTGGAGGATATGGTGAAAAATCAAAAATTACAATCCACAAGAGATGAAAAAAACGGCTTGCTTGTATTGCATACAGCCCAAGGTGAATCCGTTGGAACAATAGGTACAACGAGAAGCATTGCAGGTGCTGGCATCATTGAACTCGGCAGCTTTATAGATCGGGGGAAATACATATTTGTGAATGCCGCAGGAGAAATTGAGCAGGGCGTATTCTACGTAACGGAAGAGGATGCCTTAAAAGCGGTAGCTGAAAAACAAAACGAACTTTAAGCGCTCCCGCAAAATGCATAAGCGCAATCTGGTTGGAAGCAAATTCTGTCGAATCCAAGTCGCCCTCAATGTCCTTTTCAGCCATTGATCCCCTGTAATGCAAACGGCATCCATCCCGGCTTTGATACTGTCTCATGCCATCATAAAAAACCTTGTTTTTCATCATATTTCCTGCATCAAATCCTCTTTTAACCTCTATCATGGGATAAAGCGATTTCATCTCAATCTGTTTCGGAGATTATATTATGCAAAAAACACTCGATTTTCTTAAAAAAGCCGGTACCTTCTATATCGCCACTGCAGACAAGGACCAACCTCACGTGCGTCCTTTTGGTGTGGCAACGGCATATCAGGGCAGGCTCTATATCTGCACGGCCAATGGAAAAGCCTGCTTTGCGCAAATGAAAGACAATCCCAAAGTGGAAATAACAGCTCTTGTCGGCAATGAATGGATTCGTCTTACGGGCGAAGTTGCTGTTGACGACAGCGAGGCTGCCCGCGCGGCGGTGCTGGAAGATGCGCCTTTCCTCAAGGAAAACTATGCCTCCAATGATGGCATTTTTGAGGTTTTGTACTTTACAAAAGGTACGACTGTTTTCTATTCCTATTCCGGTATCGGCGCAACTGAAGAGATCTGACAATGAACGGTTATTTGTGGGCTGTACTTATCGTTTTTGTCGTCCTGTATTTCTACATCAACCGCAACAGGAAACAGAAGCAGGCTTATTTCCAGGCTGTCATGACTTCATTGCAGGAAAAGGGCGTACCCTCTGACCAGCTTCTGCAAAAACTCACACCAACCGAATCCGGAAAAATCCTGGTTGGCTGCTTTTCGCGGAAAATACCACCCCACGAGGCTGCGGACATGTTGCTGGAAAAATACAACAGTATGGAATCATCCTGAAAACCGGTTTTCAACCGGGCCGCTTAGGCATAAAATGAAACCCTCACGTAGCAGGTGTTTTATCTGCTGCCAGAAATATTTTCAACAAGGAAGGAATCGGCATCATGTCTCTTTTGCACCGCGGAAAAACCAAAGATGTATACCGTCACGGCGACCATACGATTGAACTCAAATTTACGGACAGGGTCACCCTGAACGATGCAGGAGAAATCGATCCGGGCGGCAATAATGTTTCCGAATCCCTGCTGGAAGGCCAAGGCTTTGCCTGCCTTTCCATGACAACTGCCATTTTTGACTATCTGGCTAAAAACGGCATCCCGACCCACATGGTTTCCTATGATCTGGACAAACTGACCATGGTTGCCCGCAAAGCAGAAACGTTCAAGCCCGGCCTAGAGTGGGTGTGCCGCTGGAGAGGCACCGGCAGCTTTGTCCGTCGCTACCACAATGTTCCCGGTGTATCAGAAGGCATGACATTGCCGACACCCGTGCATGAAATCACCATCAAGGATGATGAGGGTGGTGACCCAATGATCGTAGCAGATTCCCTCATTGCTCTGGGCATGATTTCGAAAGAACAACTCAACGAGCTGATTGCCCTGAATGCAAAAACCATGTCTCTCCTGCGTAATTTTTACAAACAGAAGGGGCTGGATCTGTGGGATATCAAGATTGAATGGGGCAAAGATGCCGAAACAGGCAAGCTGATGCTGATTGACGAGGTCAGTGCCAACGGATGCCGTGCCTTTGACATGAAGGGAAACCGGATTGTAGGACAAGCTCTGTCAGCCTGTTTTCGCGCATAATAACGAATAATGCCCTGACAAAAAGCTGCCCGATGGCAACTTCAAATGACAAAGACCCGCATCGCGGGTCTTTGTGTTTTGTGTGGGGACACAAATCGTCTGCACTGGTTTACCCATAAAATGATGTAAAAACCTCTCCTCACTCCTGCAGCATGCGGCTGATTCCGCGGCTGGCGATACTTGGCTTCGGCAGCCCCCGCAATTCACGCGTTTCGTCGGCTTTTGTTTGCCATTCATGGCCTTTCACCTTGTTTTTCTCCTGCTCAAGCTGGCCAAAAATATAAATTTCCGCTATCCGCTCCATGGCACGGATACTGCCATTTTTTGCCGCTTTCTCATACCATTTGGCCGCTGCTTTCGGATTTTCCGCCACTCCCTCACCTAGCTCGAAAGCACGGGCTAAATTGTACTGGGCTGCCGGATATCCCTGCTTTGCCGCTTCTTTCAGTAGGATCGCCGCTTTTTCAAGGTCTACTGAAGTTCCCAGTCCTTCCCCGTAAATAACGGCCAGATGAGACATGGCGCAGGCATTTTTCTTTGCAGCGCCCTTTCCAAGCAGTTCGCGCGCCTTGTCATAATTTTTTTTGATACCCAGTCCTTTCATGTAAAGGGTACCCAGATGACATTGCGCTTCAGCATCGCCCTTGTCAGTGGCTTTCTGAAACCAACGCACCGCTTCCCTGCTGTCCCGGACAATGTCATTGTTGCCAGTCATATAGATCTCACCGATCTTTGTCCAAGCAGCAACATAACCATTTTTTCCTGCCCTTTCATACAGGGAAATTGCCTTCTCTGTATCTTGGTTGGCACATTCACCTTTTTGATAAAGGCCCGCCAGCGCAAACTCTGCTGTCATGTATTTTTGCGCCACGGCTTTCTCATACCAGCCCCGCGCCTTTGCGCAGTTTTTTTCCACACCGTACCCCTTCAGGTACATTTCTCCAAGATTTGTCTGCACAAGCGGATCGTCCTGAAATTCCGGATTATTGAAATATTCCAGTGCTTCACTGAACTCTTCCCGCCTGTAGTGTTCAAGCCCGGTGGCAAGTTCCTGCGCACAGATGGGAAAAGAAAGCAGCAAACTGAAAAAAAGAGGAAAAAAATTTTTCATGGCATAACCCCACCGCGTAATGGAAAATATCTGAACAGGATTATTCAGATTTGAGACGTGTGACAATGCTACTGGATTTTGGCCCGATATTATCAAAATAGCACCTAGCTTGTCCGCTTTTCTCCTAACAAAACCGGATTGGTATTTGACAAATCAGACAACCACCTTCATACCGTATGCTTCAAGCTGCTTTTTGACACGTTCGACCGTTTCCATCGTGGGAATTGGTGTTTCGGTCAATTCGTATTGCAGCCCCAACTCTTTCCACTTGAATTCCCCCATCTTGTGAAATGGCAGGATTTCAACCCGCTCCACATTTTTCAGGGTCACAACAAACTCACCCAGTTTTTCTACATCGTCTGGGTCATCTGTATAGCCGGGAACCAGAACATAGCGAATCCACGCCGGTTTATCCATGCGATCAAGCCGCCGGGCAAATTCCAGAACCCGTGTAAGGGGAGTTGATGTAAGCTCGCGGTGTTTTTCAGGGTTCATCTGCTTGATATCCAGAAGAACCATGTCAACAACATCAAACCACTCATCGGAAAAATTTCTGGCAAGCAGGCCATTGGTATCCAGTGCCGTGTGCAAGCCGAATTCCTCCTTGCAGCGACGCATGATCTCATGAACGAATTCCGCCTGCACAAGCGGCTCTCCACCACTAATAGTCAGGCCACCTGCGAATTTGAGGAAAGGTGCGTATCTGCCGATTTCAGCAACAACATCATCAACAGAGCGCCATGTACCGCTTTTGCGATCCCAAGTATCGGGATTATGACAATAAAGACAGCGCATCTGGCAACCGGATACAAACAGCGCAAAGCGCATACCTGGACCATCTACTGCAGCACTGGGTTCGACAGAGTGGACATAACCACCCGGAAGTTGATCCCCTCCCGCCTCAGGCGGGAGGGTTTCGTCTTTGATTATTATCACGCAACCTTGTGGAAGGTACGGTTAATAACATCAAGCTGCTGCTCACGTGTCAAACGTGTGAAGTTAACAGCATAACCACTGACGCGAATTGTGAGTTCCGGATACTTTTCCGGATTTTCCATTGCGTCAATCAGCATATCGCGATCAAGAACGTTGACATTGATATGGTAACCACCTGCCGAGCAGAAACCGTCAAGACAGTTGGAGAGGTTGACAACCTGCTCAGCAGCCTCTTTACCCAAAGCCTGCTGGGTCAGGTTGGCTGTCCAGGAAATACCATCCTGATTATGCTCATACGGCAACTTGGCGAGTGATGCACCAGCAGCAATAAAGCCTTTGGTATCACGTCCGCTGCATGGGTTTGCTCCTGGCGGGAACGGCTCACCCTTCTTGCGACCGCAAGGGGTATTACCGGTCTTGTTACCATAAACAACGTTACTGGTAATCGTCAGGATCGACTGTGTCGGAATGGCGTTGCGGTAAATTTCCTGGGAGCGCAACTTATTCATGAAGCTCTCGGATAATTTGACTGCCATCTGGTCAACACGGTCATCGTTGTTGCCGAATGCGGGGAATTCACCCTCAACTTCAAAGTCAATTGCAACACCTTTTTCGTTGCGGATCGGCTTGACTTTGGCATACTTGATCGCGGAAAGGCTGTCAGCAACGATGGAAACACCGGCCAGACCAAATGCCATCGTGCGAACAACATCACGGTCATGCAAAGCCATCATCAAGCGCTCGTAGGCATACTTGTCGTGCATGTAGTGAATCGCGTTCAGGGCACGAACGTAGGTTTCACACAGCCAAGTTTCCAGCTTCTCGAATTTTTCCATGACTTCGTCATAATCGAGATATTCACTGGTAATCGGCTCAAAGCCTTCTGCAACCACTTCACCAGACAGCTCATCAACACCACCATTGATTGCGTAAAGCAACGCCTTGGCAAGGTTGGCACGCGCACCGAAGTACTGCATCTGCTTGCCCTGGGCCTGTGGAGAAACACAGCAGCCGATGCAGCAGTCGTCACCCCATGCTGTACGCAGTAATTCATCATTTTCGAACTGAATAGCTGAAGTCTTGATGGACATACCGGTTGCATAGTGCTTGAAACCTTCCGGCAGTTTGTCTGACCAGAGAACCGTGAGGTTTGGCTCCGGTGAGGTACCGAGGTTATCCAGCGTGTGCAGCAAACGGAAATCGGTCTTGGTAACCAAGGAACGGCCATCAAGGCACATACCAGCAAATGCAATGGTCACCCAGGTTGGATCGCCGCTGAAGAGTGCATCGAAATCCTTGGTACGCAAATAGCGGAGGATACGGCACTTGATAACAAGCTGGTCGATGATTTCTTGTGCTTCGGATTCCGTGATACGGCCTTCATCTAGATCGCGCTGGAGATAGACGTCAAGGAAGGTGGTGATACGGCCAATACCGGTAGCAGCACCATTGGCTTCCTTGGCAGAACCGAGGAAAGCGAAATAGGTCCATTGAGCAGCTTCAAGAGCAGTCATCGCTGGCTTGGTAATGTCAAAGCCATAGCCTTTTGCCATTTCAGTCAGTTCCTGGAGGGATCTGATCTGCTCGGACAACTCTTCGCGAATGCGGATAACATCTTCGCTGAATGCCGTGCCATCACTCTCTGCTTTTTCGCGCTTCTTGTCAGCGATCAGGAAGTCGGTACCATAGAGGGCAACACGACGATAGTCACCAATGATACGACCACGGCCATAGGCATCAGGCAGACCGGTAACAACACCACTGCGACGGCAGGCGACGATTTGCGGATCATAGACATCGAAAACACCCTGATTGTGGGTTTTGCGATAGTGCGCATAGACATCGATAATCTTCTCGTCCATCGGAGGGAAACCATACTCCTGCAGACCCATTTCAACCATGCGAATACCGCCATTTGGATGGATACTGCGCTTGAGCGGAGCATCTGTCTGCACACCAACACAGAGTTCATTTTCCTTGTCGATATAACCAGGAGCGTGTGAAAGAATGGATGAACCTATATCGGCAGAAACAGCAAGAACACCGCCGTTTTCACGCTCAGCCTTTTGCAGTTTCTGGACAGCCGCCCATACCTTCCGGGTACGCTCGGTTGGACCGGCAAGGAATTCCTCATTGCCGGTATATTCAGTACGGTTCAGCGCGATGAAATCGCGGACCGCAACGTGTTCGCGCCATTCCTGGCCTTTAAAGCCGCGCCATGCATCAAGCGCGGTTGATGTTTCAGCTGATTCTGCTAAACGTGGGTTTCTCATTTTTTTCACCTTTTAAAGCCTTTTTCTGAAAACCTGCCCTGCAATGTACACAGCAATGATTCCAGAAAAAAAGTTATGCAATAATTGTGTGCTTGCCGAAAACCTGTTCAGGATACTGAACATAACGCCACGATGGACTGTGCTCGCGACAGTGTTTTCTGAAACACAAAGCTAAATCATTTAATTTGAGTGCTCGTTGAAAGCCTGCGCGGGGTAATGTCAGGCTAAAACAGACATCGTGAATTATTGCTCACAATGATGTTTTCAAAAACACCATAACGGTATGATATAAATTATACCTCACCTTTTGGTGCCGTGCAAACAAATCCCCAAAAAATTGACAAAAATCAAGCAAAAAGCCTTGCGTGAATAAAACTGTACTGTTATTATGACAGGTTTCATATGTTTTTGCTGGGCACTCAAAAACACAAGGGTCGATTGCATTCAAAGTGTGCCAGAAAACGAAAAAACGTGCAGGCATCCCGATTTATACAGATTCAGAATCTCTTCCATTGCACTGAATAAAGCAGGTGAAGTCGTCGGAAAAAGTGGCTCAACGCACAAGAACAGATGTAGCACCAAACAAAAAAAAACCGTGAATCTGTTGATTACGGGTTTTAAACTTTACTGGTCTGCATCCAATCTGTGATGCCATTCAGATAAATGATGGGGTAAACCGCTTCCAACGGTCTGGACTGCCATTGGATGACTTTGTCCACGACGCCGTCTGTCACTTTGGAGATCAGGTCCGGCGAGGCCTCGGCGTCATGCATTTCCAGAAAGGTGGCCTGTATTTTCCGAGCACTCAATCCTTTGGCTGACTCTTTAGCCAATAATTCCGCTCTTCTCTTTTCATGCTTATCTCCTATTACTCTTACTATGACTCTTACTATGATAAGCACTTACACAAATTTTATACAGACTCCTAACCAATTGATTTTATTGGCGGGACACGCAGAATCGAATGTCAATTTCTAAACGTTGATGTACATGACATTGTCGTCATGCACCTGAATTCCACCCACTTTTTATGGCGCCGCCGCAATGAACTGATTAAAAAAGCCCCCACGGTAACAATCCGCAGGGGCTTTCAACAATAAAACCATCAAGTTATTAATAATATACAGGGGGAGTTTTGCCTGTTGTCTGCTTATACAAAATCCCAGCCAAGGCACCAAGATCCGTTGACTTGTAAAGAACATCTCTTTCACCTGCAGCGCCCGTCGTCGTGGTCTGCTGACCGCCGCGATA
>JGI994J12354_10001421_pt1 | contig 24112 bp, 26 predicted proteins | sample IntmicLarv3ML3BL_FD_12354 | JGI IMG/M metagenome (IMG submission 12354)
TCATTCAAATTTGAATATCCGGCCCGCTATAGCTCCCGCCCGTGCCGCCGGAATAAGGCGGCGGAGCAGACGGCTCCTGCCGGTCGAGACCGACGATGTTGCGAAAATACAGGGTGAAGGCTGTGTACACATAGGTATGAAACCAGACATACGCCGGCAGCAAAATCACGGCGACGATGTATGGCGCAATCTCCGGCAGCATAAGCCCAAAAATCTTGCCCAGTGCAAAATCGACGGCCAGAAAGACGCATGCCCAGCCGAAAAACGACAGATCAAAGGTCAGCAACTGCTTGATCCGCCCCTTGGAACAGGCCACGGCCTCCCGAATCGCCTGTCTCGCAGTAAAACTCGGATTTTCAGCCAAAATATACTCTGCAAGCATGTAGCGATACGTCATAGCCACAAGGAAGCAGGTGCAGGCAATTGTGGCCACAAAGCCGGAGAGGACTGCGACTTCATAAAAGCCAGGAACTGCACCTAAGACGCCGACCATAAGTGCCACCGGAATGACATACAGCAGCGTGCGCCCCAGTATAAAGAGATTCACGAGCACATGCATCCATACCACGCGGCCAAAAATCGGAAAACCGTTGGCCAGATCGCTGAGCTGTGCAGGGCCTTCTCCCGCCGCCACCTTGCGAATAGAGGTGAATATGCCGAAGCGGAGATTGACTGTCACCATGCTCCAAGCCATCTGCGCCAATATGGCCATGCTCATCCTACCGGCGACAGATACCAACATGCGTTGCACGACCAGAGCCTGCTGCGAGAGCGTATAGCCGCTGTTCACCACCATTTCGAGCACTGTGTTCACGTGCTCCATCACCGGATTGCCCAGCGTAAAGGCAATCACAGTGGAAAAAACCAGGCCGAGGATTTGGTACACCAACATCTGGCGGCGAAGCATGGGGTTCGCCTGCGCCAGCGTCTTGGCAGTTTCCTTGAGTACGGGTCGGGTTTTAAGCATGATATCTTCCTCCATTGATTACGTTATCCACGCCGTGGGTTCTTGCGGACGGGACACTATCTTCTGCCTGCGCCGCCGCCCCGCGAGCCGCCGCCTCCGCGGAATCCGCCCCCGCCGCCACTGCGACCGCCGCCGCCAAAACTGCCGCCACTGCGACCGCCGCCGAAGCCACTGCCGCTGCGGCCTGCGCCGCTACCGCGAGAGCTGCCGCCGGAGGTAAACCCGCCAAAGCCGCCGGAGGGCGGACGGTTGCCGGGCGGGCGACTGCCGCCGCCGAAGAATCCGCCGGGGCGATGCCCGCCGTGGTGGTGGTAGGGATGATGGAAGGGGTTATGCCGATAGTACGTACGGCAGTACGAGCGCCCCCAGAAAAGCGGGCGGTACATATACGGCGCCGTGGGCAGACCCGGGCCCATATAGCGGCGGCGATACCGGCGGTAACGCCGACTGTCGAGAAGGGAAATCACAATAATCAGCACAACGAGCATAAAAATCAACGTGCTGAAGTCCACGCTACTTTGCCTGCCCGCCTGCTGGGTGTAAGTCGGGGTAGAACCGGCGGCGAAGTCTGCGGCGTAGTGCCCCTCGTACCAGCGGTACACCTGCTCGTAGAGAGCGAGCACCGCCGCATCATAGTTGCCTGCGTCAAAATCGTCATAGAAATAGTCCTCAAGCATTTGGTTTGCTCTGGTGGGCGTAAAGGCCTTGTCGATGCCCGTGCCCGTCATGAACCATGCCTTGAGATAGCCGTCGCTGGTGTAATCAGCGGTGGCGAATGCGAGGAGCATGCCGTTCTCCCGCTCGGCAGAGCCGATGCCCCATTCATTGAATAGTTTGAGAGCGTAAGCATCGGCGGTCATGCCGTCCATAAACGCCACGGAGACGACGGCGAACTGCCCGCCTGTTTTCTCGAAGAGGGTGGCGTTGCTCTGCTCAATCTGCCGAATGGTGGACATGCTCAAAGCGCCGGCGAAGTCGCCGACAGTGGTAGACTCGGTGGGTTTTGCGGGGATGGCGGCAAAGGCTGAGGTGACCAGCAGGGTCAGAACCAGACAAAATACCGGTAATTTTTTCTTCATTGATTGCTCCTTATTCCCATAAATAATGGCATTCCAACGGCGTGAATCCCATCAGATGTGCCAATGGATTCAGCACGGTTTCATTGTAATAGTATGCGGCAACATGGTACGGCTCGCAATGGGCAATGGCAAACGTCCATGATTCCAGTTCCTGCATCAAGCCCCGGTAGTGCTGCGCAACTTCTGCACCCATGGGCACGCCTTCACGCTCCAGCGTCGTAATTTCAAAAGCAAGCAGTGCAGAAATGCGGCTTACTTCGGCCGCATACTCAAAATGGTTTGCAATGCGGTTTGAGGTCGGTCTTATTTCGTTCGCTTTGCGGAGGTGATAGTTGGCAAGTCGCAAGCCTTCCAGCAGTTCTTCCTGCACCACAGTCAGCTTCGGTTGCTGCGCAAAATAGCGTTCAAGCACACTGTAAAGGTTATGACCCGCGTCTGATTTCACTTCAAAGAGTTCGATGAGCTCTGCATCAAAGATGACTTCCACCTTTTGCTTCTCCGCTCGCACCGAGCGCCATGTCCCAAACACCACGCCAAACACCACGGCGAGGAGCAGTACGAGCACCGCTCCCTTTTTCGTTTTCAAAAATCGCATCGCTCTGCTCCTTTCCATTTTCTGTTATTTATCAACTAACCCCGCAGCTCCAGCAGCTTCTGCTTGAGCTCGCCCTCGATGCGGCCGAGCTCGCTCTCGGCGGCGCGGCGCTTGGATGCGCCCTCCGTCTGAATGCGCATCACCTCGTCGAGCGTGGAGATGAGCTGGTTGTTCGTGTGCTGGAGGGTCTCGATGTCCACGATGCTGCGCTCCGCCTCGCGGGCGGTGTCGATGGTGCCCATCTTGAGCATGTCGGCGTTTTTCTGGAGCAGCTCGTTGGTCATCTGGGTCACGGCACCCTGCGCCGCAGTCGCCTGGCGGCTGTGCTCTAAGCCGAGGGCAAGCACCATCTGGCTCTTCCAGAGCGGGATGGTGTTCACGAGCGAGCTTTGCAGCTTCTCGAGCATGAGCGTGTCGTTGTTTTGCAGCATGCGAATCTGCGGGCCCATCTGAATGGAAATCATGCGCGTGAGCTCCAGATCATGCAGCTTTTTTTCAAAGCGGGAAATCATGTTGGCGTAGTCGTTATACGCCTGCGCATCCTCCTGCGCACCGGACTCGGCGGCCTTTTTGCGCAGGGTCTCCAGCTCACCCGTGCGGGCGGCCTCCAGCGCCTTTTTACCGGCGAGGATATACATCGTGAGCTCCTTGAAGTACTTCGTGTTCATCTCATACATCTGATCGAGCATGGCCACGTCCTTCATGAGAACAACCTGATGCCCCTCCAGCACGCGGACGATTTGCTGCACGTTGGTCTCCGCCTTGGAGTAGGCAACCTTCATCTCCTCAATCTGGTTGCGCTTTTTCTGAAAAAATCCTGCAATACCGGTTTTCTCGGGCGCAGAGAAGCCCTTGAGCTCCACAACCAGACTGCCCAGCGCCTGGCCAACCTCGCCCAGATCCTTCGTGCGCACGCTGTTGAGCGTGCCCTCGGAGAAGGTGGCGATGTTTTTCTGTGCGGCGGCGCCGTATTGCAGCACGAGGTTGGTGTCCTTTAAGTCGATTTTCTTCGAAAACTCCTCCACCATTTTCCGCTCCGGCTCGGAGAGCTGGCTCTCGTCGAGCTTGATGGCGGTTTCGTTGCGAATTTCCAGCGTGGCGGCCGCCTGCGCAGCGGTATCCGACACCGGCGTATCCAACGTCAGCTCGGGCAGGTAGGCCGTAGTGGCGGTCGCCGTCTCGGGCTGGGGGTTTAAGGTGAGCTCCGGAATCAAGTTTTTGTTGTCAGTCATGTCACGTTCCTCCTAATAATTGTTGCTTGCCCAGCCCCTCCTGAGCAATCAGTTGTTCCATCACTTGTATATCTGCGGCAATATCCAGCGAAACGTCTGCAAACAGGGCGTCCAGCTGAGCTTGGAATGCTTGCACAATGGTGTGCATCATGGACTCGATTTTTTGCTTGGTCGCGTCAATGTTGCTGCCGGAGATATCGTCCATCTGGGTATACACCCGTAGTATTTTCAGCGTGGTCGGGAGATAATAGTCCATGAAGCGGTGGATTTGCCCCCGCTTGGCGGGCTGCTTGAGCACCTCGCCGATGATGCGCCCGGTGAGCCGCTCGAGTGCGTCAATTTGCGCAGAGATAGCGGGCTCGGCGATGGCATCGTTGAGCGTGCGCAGCTGCGCCATCGCACCGTCCTTTTGTCTCACCAGCTCGTCGAGTTCCTCGTCGCCCGTGGTCACAGGCGGATCGGGGATTTCGATTTCCACGCCGGGATAGAGTTTTCGCCCGAGGAAGAATACGAGGATGCTGCCGCCGGCCACGGAGGCCAGCGTGCCGAGCTGGTACATCGGGCCGAATAATCCGGCGAGAATCCACACCGCCGCCGCCATATACAGCGGGGCCACCGAGGGTTTTCGCAGCTTAGCCATGTGTCTCCTCCTTTTTCTGCATACTCTAACAATTAATTTTACTACAAAATGCCCCGCCCGTCAACATTCCATGCCCCACTTCCGCATTGAATCATTGACAGCATTTGCAAAATTAGCTACAATAAACACGGAAAGATAACGAGGTGATGGGGCAAATGATGACCATGGAAGCATTTCGGGCGGCGCAGGACTGCCTAAAGGGCATTTTGAACGAAACAAAGCTGGTCTATTCCGAGGCATTTTCTAAAATGTATGACGGAGAAATTTATTTCAAGCCGGAGAATTTGCAGAAAACCGGCGCATATAAAATTCGGGGCGCTTATTACAAAATCAGCACCTTGAGCGACGAGGAGCGCCGGCGGGGGCTTGTCACCGCCTCGGCGGGCAACCATGCGCAGGGCGTAGCCTACGCAGCGGCGCAGGCGGGCGTGTCCGCTGCGGTGATTATGCCGCGCACCACGCCGCTGGTGAAGGTGAACAACACCAAGAACTATGGGGCGAACGTGATTCTCCACGGCAACAGTTTTGACGAGTGCGCCGCACTCGCCGCACAGATTGCCGAGGAAGAGGGGCTCACCTACGTGCATCCCTTCAACGACCTCGCCATCGCCACGGGGCAGGGCACGATGGTTTTCGAGATGCTCGCCGAGCTGCCCGGGGCGGACGTTTTGCTGGTGCCCATCGGCGGCGGCGGCCTGTCTGCGGGCGTTGCGACGCTTGCCAAGCTCCTCAAGCCGGACATTCGGGTCATCGGCGTAGAGCCTGCGGGCGCAGCCAGCATGCGGGCATCTCTCAAGGCGGGGCACGTGGTGGAGCTCGACAAGGCGGACACCATTGCCGACGGTGCGGCGGTGCGCCTGCCCGGCGAGCTGGTGTTCCCGTACATTCAAGCGCATGTGGACGAGATTGTCACCATTGAGGACGCCGAGCTTGTCGATGCCTTCCTCGACATGATGGAAAAGCACAAGATGATTGTGGAAAACGCAGGACTGCTCACGGTTGCGGCGCTGGGCCATATCGACTGCAAGGGAAAAAAGGTTGTGTCCATTCTCTCCGGCGGCAACATGGATGTCATCACCGTGTCGTCGCTGGTGCAGCACGGTTTGGTGAGCCGCAGCCGCGTGTTCACCTTCTCGGTGCTCCTGCCCGACCGCCCCGGCGAGCTGCTGCGCGTCGCGGAAATCGTCGCCCGTGAATCGGGCAACATCATCCGGCTGGAGCATAACCAGTTTGTCTCCATCAACCGCCAGAGCGCCGTGGAGCTGCGCGTCACGCTGGAGGCCTTCGGCCCGGAGCACAAGGCAAACATTCTCGGCGCAATGGCCGATGCGGGCTACGAGGCAAAGCTTGTGGATGTCACCCAGTTTTAGGAAAATTTTCGCAACAAATGTAGTTTAGCATATTAGATTTTAAGAAACGTGAGGTGCAGATTAAATGAACATTAAAATTGCGCCCAGCATCCTCTCCGCCGACTTTTGCAATCTGGAGCGGGAGATTGCCCGCATCTCCTCTGCCGACTGGCTTCACGTGGATGTGATGGACGGTCATTTTGTCCCGAATTTGACCATTGGTATGCCCGTGGTGAAGGCGATTCGGGCGAAAACCGACCTGTTTTTGGACGTACACCTCATGATTGACAAGCCCGCCCGCTACATCGAGGCCTTCGCCGAGGCGGGGGCAGATTTGCTCAGCGTGCATCTGGAGGCCGCCCACCCCACGCAGATTCAAGCGGCGCTCGACCACATGGGGCGTTGCGGCGTGCAAAAGGGCATCGCCCTGCGGCCGATTACATCTGCCGATGCGGTGCTGCCTTACATCGAGCAGCTGGATATGATTTTACTCATGACCGTCGAGCCCGGCTTCGGCGGGCAAGCGTTCATGCCCCATCAGCTGGAAACTATTCGGCAGGTGCGCCAGCACATTGAGCGGCTCAATCCCGCCTGTGATTTGCAGGTGGACGGCGGCATTGATTTGCGCACGGCGAAGCTTGTGAAGGCGGCGGGCGCAAACATCCTCGTGGCGGGCAGCGCCATTTACGGCGCAGAAAACCCGGTGCGCATGATTGAGGCCATGAGAAAGGATGAGAGCTGATGGAACATTTCCCCCCTGCGCTGGAGGTTTTGGTGGAGCATTTTGCCCGCTTGCCCGGCATCGGCAAAAAATCCGCCCAGCGTCTGGCGTTGCACGTGGTGGGTCTGCCGGAGCTTGAGGCTCTCGCCTTTGCAGAGGCTATTTCGGCGGCGAAGCGCACCATCCAGACCTGCCCCATCTGCCGCAATCTCACCGAGGGCGCATCGCTGTGCGGCATCTGCGCCAGTCACAAGCGGGATGCGAGCACCATTTGCGTGGTCGCCGACCCGAAGGACGTGATGGCGATGGAGCGTAGCCGCGAGTATCGCGGACGGTATCACGTGCTCCACGGGGTGCTCTCGCCGATGAGCCACATCGGCCCCGACGATTTGGAGATAAAATCCCTGCTCGCCCGCGTGAGCACGGGCGATGTCGTCGAGGTGATTATGGCCACCAACCCCGACACGGAGGGCGAAGCCACCGCCATGTATCTCTCCCGTTTGCTCAAGCCATTTGAGGTGCGGGTGACGCGATTGGCCTACGGCATCCCTGTGGGCAGTCATTTGGAATTTGCCGACGATGCGACGCTTNTGCGNGCGNTGGAGGGTCGGCGGGAAATATAGGCGTGAAATCACATATCTGAAAATCCCCCCGATGCGGCTGCATCGGGGGGATTTTCAGATATGTGAAATCAGATACGCCTTTTTAGGCATTTTTTCACTTGATAAAAAAGTAGTAACCCATGCCTAACGCCATGATTGCTACGCCCAGAAGCATACTCTGCTTTGCATCCGCCATCTGACGGTGCTGCACCGCCAGCAGCTCCGGCGTGGGATCCGGATAGGAGAGCCCGTGCCCTGCGTAGAGTCCGAAATTATGCATTACCCATAGGACATCGAGAATCAAAGGCAGTGCTCTGAACCTATATACCAGCTTCATAGGTGCCTCCTTGCGGCTCATTCCTCGTCCATGTCGAAGGGCGGCATGTCGTCGTTCAAGTCGTCGATGTCGCCCGCTTCCTCCTCGACGGCGGTGCTCTGCGGCGGCGCTGCGCCGTATTCGCCCGTGCGCATCTGGCGCTCCTGCCACTGCTCCTTGGTGATGAGAATTTCTCTGGGCTTTGAGCCCTCGTGCGGGCCGACCACGCCCTTCTCCTCCATGGCATCCATGAGGCGGCCTGCCCGGGAGTGGCCGAGCTTCAAGCGCCGCTGGAGCGTGGAAACGCTGGCCTGTCCGCTGTCGAGTACCAAGTCGATGGCGGCGGGAAGCAGCTCGTCATCGTCGTCAAAATTGCCGTCTGCGGCGGCGCTGCCGTTGTTGCTGCTGCCACCGCCCTTCGTGCCCTGAGCGGCGTTGAGCTCGATTTCTGCCATGACCTCGTCGCTGTAATTGCTCTCGCCGGTGCGCTTGACGTACTCCACCACGGCGGCTATTTCCTCGTCGGAGACAAGACAGCCCTGCACCCGCTGGGGCTTGCCCGCACCCACGGGGAGATAGAGCATGTCACCGCGACCCACAAGTTTTTCTGCGCCCATGTGGTCAAGGATGATGCGCGACTCCATGGCAGAGGCCACGGCGAAGGCGATGCGGGAGGGGATGTTGGCCTTCATCAGACCGGTAATCACGTCGGCGGAGGGGCGCTGCGTAGCGATGACCAGATGCATGCCGGAGGCGCGGCCCATTTGCGCCACGCGGCAGATGGATTCCTCCACCTCCTTGGCGGCGACCAGCATCAAGTCCGCCAGCTCGTCGATAATCACCACGATTTGCGGCATTTTTTCCATGCCCTTTTTCAGCGCATAGTCGTTGTAGCTGGTCAAATCCTTCACACCGACCTCGGAGAAAATGCGATAACGCTTCATCATTTCTGTCACTGCCCATTGCAGTGCGCCCGCCGCCTTTTTCGGGTCGGTGACCACGGGGATGAGCAGGTGCGGGATGGCGTTGTACACGCCGAGCTCCACCATTTTCGGGTCAATCATGATGAAGCGGCACTCTTCGGGCGAGGCCTTGTAGAGCAGGGAAATGATGATGGAATTCGTGCAGACTGACTTGCCCGAGCCGGTGGTTCCTGCGATGAGCAGGTGCGGGAGCTTGGCGATGTCGCTGACGATGAAATGGTCGCCAATGTCCTTGCCCACGGAGAAACTGACCTTGCTCTTGTGCTCTTGAAACACGTCTGAGCTGACCACCTCGCCGAGTGGTACGGGGCTGACGAGCTTGTTGGGCACTTCTACGCCCACCATAGAGATTTTCCCCGGAATGGGGGCAATGCGCACGCCGGAGGCACCCAGCGAGAGGGCGATGTCGTCGGCGAGGTTTGTGAGTTTATTCAGTCGCACGCCCTGGTCAAGCTCCAGCTCGTAGCGGGTGACCGAGGGGCCGCGGGTGATGCCGGCGATGTTTGCGTCGATGCCGAAGGAGTGGATGGTGGCGGAGAGGCGCTCTGCGTTTTCCTTCAGCTCGGCCTGTGCGCCCTGGCCGACGGGCTTGCCCGCCTTAGAGAGCAGGTTCAGCGGCGGGTAATGATAGGGTGGGCGCACCTGCCCCTGCTTGGTCTCTATCTCGACCGCCACCTCTCTGGCGGCGTTTGCCGCCTCGGCGGGCTTCACCTTTTCCACGATGGGCTCGGTCTGCAACGGCGGCAGCTCGGGGGCAGGCTCGGGGGCATCGGCGACCTCAGCGACGGTCTCGCCGATGGCGGCGAGCACCTCATCCGGCGCTTGCACCTCCGGCTTGCGGAAGAAGAAGGATTTGCGCTCCGGCTTGACGGGCAAAGGCTCGTCCACCGCATGCGCCGTTGCGGGCTTGTCCGCCACTTGGAGCTTGCCTGTCGGCGTATCCGAGCTCAAGGGCAAGTCCAACGCCTGCTTTTTCTGCACGGGCGCAGGGGCGGGCTTGGGGGCGGGGGCTTCCGGCTCCGGCTGCGGCTCGTAGGCTGGTTTTTCACGGCTGCGCAGGTAGTCCACAAGCTCGCCGGGGGTGATGTTCCACACCGCCAGCAGGGCGAGCAGCAGGAAAATCACGAGCACAATCCCCGTGCCAACCTTGGAGACGAGCGTGACCAAAATGGAGGTTAGGCCGCCGCTGATGACACCTGCGCTGATGTGGGTTTGACCCGTTTTCCACAGCTCCGTCAACACGCCCTCTTGCGAGAGCGGCAGTTGAATCAAGCTCGCAACCAGCACGGGAATGAGCAGGCAGCTCGTCACCCGCAGCTTGACCGGGCGGCTGCGGTGCATGAACAGGAGGCCTGCGGCCACAAAAAATGCAGGCGGGACGAAGTAAAACCCGAAGCCCACGAGACCCGAGAAGAGATTGCACACCAGATTGATGGCGACGCCCTCCAGCTTGAAATAGCCCAGTCCCGCCAGCAGTCCCACGAGCAGACAGCACACGGCACCGACCTCCCGGCGCACCGGCTTCGGGGCAGGCGGCGGCGCAGCGGCTCGCTTCGGCGCTCCGCTTTTGGTGGAGGTGCTGCGCTTGCCCCCTGCACTCGATTTTTTCTGGCTTGTTGCCATGAAAGACACTCCCTATATCATTCTTCTTCAGCTCCCAAAGCACATGCGGCGGGAACGACAGCTGTTATTTTATCAAAAGGCTCGCTACCAGCGACAGGCCGCCGACCGCCCAGCAGTAATAGGCGAACAGGCCGAACTTCCCCTCGTCGGACAGCTTTTTAACGAGGCCGATGGCGAAATAACCCACCACGGCGGAGACGACGAAGCCGGCGATGTAGAGCGGGACGTACGCCGCATCGATGCCGCCGGCGTCCAGCACGTCCTTGAATTCCAGTAGGTTTGCGCCTAACACGGCGGGGAGGCTCATGAGGAAGGAGAAGCGCACGGCGAAGTCCCGTCTGTAGCCCCGCAGCATGCCCGCAGCAATCGTGCTGCCGGAGCGGGAGAGGCCGGGGACGGTGGCAATCGCCTGCGCACAGCCCACCAAAAGTGCGTCGAGCACTGTGGCGGTGCGTTCGGTTTTTCGGCCGTTGCCCAGGCGCTTGTCGGCGAAATAGAGCACGAGGCCCGTGACAAGCAGGGCGCAGGAGATGAACGTCGTATTGTGGTTGAGCGCATCGAGCTTATCCTTGACGGGCAGCACGAGAAACAGCGGGAGCGTCGCCACGATGACCATCATCACCAGCCGTCGGGCGGGCGGAATGGGCGCATTGTCACGGGTGGCGATGGCTTTTATCCCGCCGAAGAGCTCCCGCATCATGTCTACAATATCCTGTCGGTAGACGATGCAGATGGAGACAAAGGTGCCCAGATGGAGCAGGACGTTGAAAAAGCCGAACTCGTGCTCCATGTTGAAAAAGTTTTGCAGCAGGGAGAGGTGTCCGGAGCTGGAGATGGGCAGGAACTCGGCGATGCCCTGGATGAAGCCGAGGAGTAATGTAATGGGTAGGGTGAGCAATGGAATGTCCCCTTTCAGTCGGTTGGGTTTCGTTGGTTGTGTTTTTTGAGCATTGCCGCAAACATGGGCGATGGCGATAAAGTTGCATTCTTTACTATATTACCATACTCGCTGAAATATTTCCAGTCTTTTTTATGTTAACTCCTCGATTGCGGCGTTCTCTTCTCTATCTTAGCGGGCAGGGCGCAAAAAAAGCGCCGAAACACGACGCTTTTTCTCAAAACTATTTCTGTTCAAGCCCTCACCTGCATCAGTTTTTGCAGCATTTCGCTCTCCCACGACTCCTCCAGCAGAAAACGCACGCCCAGCGCAGTGGAAAAGCTGCTGTCCTCCGGCGCACGGCGCATCCAGCAAATCTCCGCACGGAAGGGCTTGGAGTCCATGCCATCCACTTGAAACGCCACCTGCACCACTTCGCCAATGCCGACCGCCGCATCGGTGAGCACCGCCGCACCGCCGCTGGATAAATCCACGGTCTGCGACGGTAGAGCGCCCTCGTCGCTACGCTTGCCCGAGGTTAAAACCAACGGCAGTTCCATTGCGATGCGCACCTGCGTCCGCCGCTCTGCGCCGACGGGAGCCTTGGTCAACATCAACTTGAGATATGCCCGCACGCCCTGCTCGACAACGCCCAGAACCGTGCCGTCGCGCGCAACATGCTGCCCACCGACGGAATAGCGCACGATAAGACGGGTGGACGGCGTCAGCGCACAGCTGTCGTCGTTTTTCATGGGCACGGAAACCAGAGCGCTGCCGTCGCTCATCTCTTGAAAAAACGTGGACTTCAGCACCTGCCCCTGAAACTCCAAATCCAACTTAAAACCACTTCTCAAGCCTAATTCCGCCATGACTTCCCCCTCTGATTCCTCTGCTTGCCCCACAACGCTTCTCGATAACTGCTTTTATTATAGCGAATCTTTTTCCTCAATTCAAGCTTTTTCTTCCCTGCGTGCGCAAGGCACGCAAACGGCGTGTCAAAGCCGCATCGCTGCGCTGAAGCGTTGGATTTCTGCCGGATTGAGTGTCGGAGCTTCCGCCCGGGTTTTTTTGCCGATGGCGGCAATGAGCTTTTTCTCCAGAAAACTCATTGATTCCTGTCGGAGCTCGCCGCCGAACACTGTGCGCTCCAGCGCATGCACGAGGAAGAAGCGGTGGAAGTTTTCCTCATAGTATTTCCCCGCCGACTCCGCCGATGCGCAGCAGAGAAACAGACCCAGCCGCTTGTAAATCAGCTCGTCGCTCCAGCGCACGCAGAAGTCCTTCACCGGCTTGCGGATTTTTCCGGCGTACACGGCGCTGCCGATTATCACGGTGTTATACTCGTCCAGCGCATCCGGGCGTTCCTTGTCCAAGTCCATCAGCCGGACATCTGTCAGCTGCTCGGCAACGAGGGCGGCGGCCTGCGCCGTACAGCCATATTTTCCTGCGTAGACAATGAGCGTTTTCATTTGATTTCATCCTTTCCTGTCGGGTATAAAAAAATCCGTCTGTAACCACAGTATAGTTACAGACGGATTCGAAAACAAATGAATTTAGATTAAAATGCGCTTAAATTATACCGAGCCGCCGGACGTGACCGTAATGTTATCAGCGATGTGCTCCTCAATGATGCTCATTGCCTTGCTGTTGGAATTGTAGAACGAGATATCAATGGAGAAGAAGTAGTCGTCGCCCATATCAATGGTGTAGACCAGCGTCGTGTATGTGACGTAGTCGTCGTGGCTCACTTCAAACTCGCGCACAAGACCGCTGATACCGCCGAGCGTGAAGGGTTTTTCCTCCAGCAGGACGGTCGTGTAGCCATTGTCCGTGCCCTCGCGCCAATCGTTGTCATCTTCGCAGAAGTCCTCAAGCGTGGAGATGTCCTCAACCTTTTCCACAAGGTAGTAAAAATCAACGTGGCCGTCCTTGGTGGAATCCTCAAGGTTTGCGTAGTAGAGCAGTTCAATGTTATCATAGCCGTTGCCGCCGCCGATGTCGAAGCCGGACATGCTGCCGGTTACGCCCTGCTTGACGGACATGTTGTCCGGGGTGTACTCATAGACCCACCAGCCGGCGGGCACGGCAATCTCGATGCCGAAATATTCATTGTAGAACATGGTGGCACCGGTGAGCTGGATGTTGCCGTCCGCATTGGGGGCGGGTAATTCGCCGGGAGCCGCAGGGCCCGGGGTCGGCAGAGCACCTGCTACGTTTTCTTTGATGGACTTGTCGCAGCCGCCGCTCACAAGTAAGACCAGCGCCAGCAGCAGGGGTAGAATCGCACGTTTCATAATAAAATACTCCTTTATTTCACCAACATTATGCAATGACCTCTATCCCCTTCAGAACACAAACTTCGAGCCCATACTTGCATTATTTCTTGAATATAATATCACATCTTCGTGCCTTTATCAAGATATTTCGCCATTATTTTGGAGAAAAACTACGATTGATATTGTTGAATGGAAAATACCACCTTTCCCAATATTTGAAAAAAGTGGTAAAGACGATTGTATTTTTTGTTTTTTAGAACAAATTTCGCTTTTTAAGCACCAGTCCGAAGGCGGCAATCACGCCCATCGTGAGCACCAGCGGAAACCACCAGAACTGGTCGTAGGGCAGATTGAGCACGTTCATGCCGTAAAAGCCGAAGATGATGTTGGGCAGTGTGAGCAAAATCGTCACGCTGGTGAGCGTTTTCATGGTCACGTTGAGGTTGTTGCTGATGACCGAGGCGAAGGCGTCCATGAGGCCGGAGATGACCGAGGAGTAAATGTTGGCCATTTCGATGGCCTGCCGCACCTCGATGAGTACATCCTCGAGCAGATCGTGGTCGTCCTCGTAGAGCGTGACGATGCGGCCGCGGAGGATTTTTTCGATGGTGATTTCGTTGGCCTTCAAGCTGGTGGAGAAGTAGACGAGGCTTTTTTCCAAATCCAGCAGCTGAATGAGCTCCTTGTTGCGCTGGGACTGATAGAGCTGGCGCTCCATGTGGCTGTACGTCTTGTCAATGAGCTTTAGATTTTGCAGGTACTGCTTGGCCACACGCAATAGAATGTGGAGCAAAAATGCGGTGCGCCGCTCGGTTTTTGCCTGCCGCACCATGCCTTTTTCAAAGCTCTTGAGCACCTCGGATTCCTTGAGGCAGACGGTGATGATGTTCCGCTCGGTGAGCATGATGCCCAACGGGATGGTGGAATACACCACGTGCTCCGACGCAGAGGATTGCTCTGCCCAGGGCATGTCTACGATGATGAGGGTCTGGCCGTCCTCGGTGTCCACGCGGGAGGTTTCCTCTTCGTCTAAGGCGGCGCGCAGGAAGCTCGGCTCGGTTTCCAGCATCTGCTGCACCATCTCCAGCTCCTGCTCGGTCGGGTAAGTTAAGTTAATCCAAGTGCCCGGACCGATTTCGTCCACCTGGCGCATGACTCCATGCTCTGTCTTGAAAATCCCAATCATGACTCGGGACTGAAAATCTTCAAAATGTCTGCAAAGGGGTCGTCCCCTCCGCCGTCAACACCTTCACGGGGGTCTTCGCTGATGGGCGTGAGCGCATCCAGACCGCCGGAGAACACGCCGCCCTGCGGACGGCTGCCGCCCTCTTTGCGGGGTGCTTCGAAGCCGGTGGCAATCACGGTGAGGGAGATTTCGTCCGCCAGACTCTCGTCAAAACCGGCACCGAAGATGAAGTTTGCATCCGGATGCGCTGCCGCCTTCACGATTTCGGCGGCCTTGTCCACCTCGTCGAGCCCCATGTCCATCGGTACCGTGATATACAGCACGACGCCGCGGGCGCCCTCGATGCTGGTTTCCAGCAGCGGGCTGGAGATGGCCATGAGCGCCGCTTCCTCCGCCTTGTTCTTGCCTGCGCCGCGGCCGATGGCCATGTGCGCACGGCCGGAATCCTTGACGACGGCCGACACGTCGGCGAAGTCGAGGTTGATGAAGCCGGTCTGCTTGATGAGGTCAACAATGGACTGCACCGCCTGGCGCAGGACATCGTTGGCGATGGCGAAGGCATTGAGGAAGGTGATTTTTTCGTCAGACACGTGCTTGAGGCGCTCGTTGGGGATGACAATTAAGGCATCCACGTGCTCCTTGAGCCACTCGATGCCCTCCTCCGCCTGCCGCATGCGGCGGCTGCCCTCAAAGTGAAAGGGCTTGGAGACAACGCCCACGGTGAGCACGCCTTTTTCACGGGCGATGGCCGCCACGATAGGCGCAGCGCCCGTGCCGGTGCCGCCGCCCATGCCGCAGGTGATAAAAACGATGTCCGTATTATCTAAAATCGCCGCAATCTGCGCACGGCTCTCTTCCGCCGAGCTCTTGCCGACCGCCGGATCGGAGCCTGCGCCCTGACCGTGGGTCAGTTTTTCGCCGATTTGAATTTTCACGGTGGCTTTGGAGTTGCTCAGCGCCTGCTTGTCTGTGTTGATGGCGATGAACTCCACGCCGCTGATGCCCGATTCGACCATGGCATTGACCGCATTTCCGCCGCCGCCGCCCACGCCCATCACCTTCATGCTGACGATGGAGTCGTTATTCGTGTCCAGAGAAAAGGCCATATTTTGAACCTCCTAAAGAGTATTATGTATTCTCATGCATATTTATATAATTGTATAACATTTGCATACACAGGTCAATAGTATCTACATGATTTTCTATGGAAAATTTTAATTATGTAACTTTCCGTTCCGACGGGCGTTTCGGCAAAACAAACCGCTGGGCGCATACGCAAAGCGCAGGTTGCGTCGTATTATGTAAATCAACCATCACGCAGACAGACCGAGATATTGCAGCAGCTCCGCCAGCGTGTCAAAGCAGAGGTCTGCCGCCTGCCTGCTCTCGGGCTCGGCGTGGAAACCCCAGCCCGCCCACGCAAAGGGTACGCCTGCCGCCTCGGCGCAGAGCTTGTCGGCATCGCTGTCGCCGATGAAGAGGATGTCCGCCGGTTGCAGGCCGCTTTTCTCCATGAGGTAGAGCAGTGAATCCGGTGCGGGCTTCTGCTGCTCCACCAGGTCGCGGGTGACGACCAAGTCGGGCTCGATGTGGCGGAATACCTCCGGCTGTAGGTTGCTCATGGCCTCCGCCAGCAGGTGAGCCACACGGGAGGTGTTCAGCCCGATGCGAAAGCCTGCGGCGCTGAGCTGCGCAAGCGCCTGCGCCGTGCCGGGGAAGGGCGGTTGGCGGCGCTCTGCTTCCGTGAGGAAGCTGTTGGCGCACTTGAGAAACTCGCTGCGCTGCGACGCAGGGATGCCCAGCTCGCCGAAGGTTTTCTCCATCGTGGAGGAAAAGGCGCGCAGGAAAAAGGATTCGGGGAACTCTCCCACCCGTGCGGGATAGCATGCGGCGAAGGCCGCCTTCAACGCTCGAATATTGTGAAACGTGTCCAGCAGGGTACCGTCAACGTCGAAAATCAAGACTTTTTTCTGCATGTTGTATACTCCATTCCTGTCAGTTTGATTGCTTTTAGTATAGCACGGAACAGGGGGCAGTGCAATGCGTTTGGCGCACCAATCGGGGCAGGACGCATAGTATGAACTATGCCAAACCGAACTTCAAAAAGGAGGCGGACTATGAACGAATTGCTCCGTCTGGAACATATTTCACTCACTTATCAGTCGAAAAACGGCGAGGTTTTCGCCTTGGACGACATCAATTTCAGCGTGCACAGCGGCGAGTTCATCTCCATCGTCGGCCCCTCCGGCTGCGGGAAGTCAACCCTGCTCTCTCTCATCGCCGGGCTGGAGCAGCCAAGTGCGGGCGGCATATACCTGCGCGGGCAGCCGGTCTGCGGCGTGTCTAGCGGCATGGGTTACATGCTACAGCAAGACAATCTGCTCGAGTGGCGCAGCATCCGCAGCAACGTGCTGCTGGGGTTGGAGATTCGAGGCGCACGCACGGCGGAAAACGTCTGCTATGCGGAACATCTGCTGAGAACCTATGGCCTTGCCGAATTTGCCGACAAGCATCCAAGCCAGCTCTCCGGCGGTATGCGCCAGCGGGCGGCGCTCATTCGCACGCTGGCGATTCGACCGGAGGTGCTGCTACTGGACGAGGCCTTCTCTGCGCTGGATTACCAGACCCGCCTTGCCGTCACGGAGGACGTGTTTTCCATCCTCAAGCAGGAGGGGAAAACGGCGCTGATGGTGACCCACGATATTCCGGAGGGCATCTCCATGGCCGACCGCATGCTGGTTTTATCCCATCGCCCCGCCACGCTTGCGGTGGATTTTTCGCTGGATTTCCCCGACGGTGACGGCAGGCAGTTGCCGCCGCTGGCGCGGCGGAACCATCCCAATTTTTCCACATACTTCAATCTGATATGGAAAGAGCTTGATGTCCATGAATAACACACCCATTCAAACGATTCCGCCGCCGGTTTCACCCGCCCGGGCGGCGTATCTCCGCAGCCAGCGCCGCCGCAAACAGCTGGTGGCGCTGACACAGGCGGCACTGCTGGCCGCCATCATTCTTCTCTGGGAGGCGCTGTCAAACCTCGGCATTTTGGATAGCTTTATCATGAGCCAGCCCTCCCGCATTTGGGCGACGCTGCTCAATATGGGGCAAAACGGCCTGCACCGCCATGCGCTGGTCACCTGCTTTGAGACGCTGGCCGGTTTTCTCCTCGGCGTGACGCTCGGCAACCTCATCGCCTTCGCCCTGTGGTGGTCGGCCTTTCTCTCCAGAGTGCTTGCGCCCTATTTGGTGGTGCTCTCGGCGCTGCCGAAGGTGGCGCTGGGCCCGGTGATTATCATTTGGGTGGGGGCGGGCACGAGCGCCATCATCGTCATGGCGCTGGCGATTAGCCTGATTGTGACCACGCTGGAGATGCTCAACGGGTTTCTCTCCACGGACAGGGAGCTCATCAAGATGGCGCAGACCTTCGCCGCCTCCAAGCGGCAGACCTTTTTCAAAATCGTCTTTCCCTCCAACATGCACACCTTATTTCACTCCATGCGGGTGAACATCGGCCTGTCGCTGGTGGGCGTGATTTCGGGAGAATTTCTTGTGTCCAAGGCCGGTCTCGGCTATCTGATTGTCTACGGCGGGCAGGTGTTTCAAATGGATTTGGTCATGACCGCCGTGATGATTTTGGCGGTGGTGGCCGCTGTGCTTTACCAGAGCGTGCGCCTGCTGGAGCGGCTGGTGACACACAGGCTGAGCCACAGCGCCCGCAGCAAGACCCCGTTGGACTGACCACACATAATTTTTGGGAGGTAATTAGGATGAAGCAAATTTCACTCTACCGTCTGGTGGTGCCGCTGCTCACGGGCGTGCTGCTGCTGGGCGGCGTGCTCGCAGCCTGCGGCAACGCAGGGGGCGGCGGACGGACGACGGTGCGGCTGAGCGAGGTGACGCACAGCGTGTTCTATGCGCCGCAGTATGTGGCCATAGAGCTGGGCTACTTCGAGGAGGCGGGTATCGAGCTGAGCCTCACCTCGGGCGAGGGCGCAGACAAGGTGATGACCGGCGTAATCTCCGGCAGCATCGACATTGGCTTTTCCGGGCCGGAGGCGGCGATTTACGCCTATAACGAGGGGAAGGCCGACTTTGCGCAGGTGTTTGCGCAGGTGACCGCCCGCGACGGCAGCTTTCTCGTCGGACGCAATCCCGAGCCGGACTTCAACTGGGGCGATTTGGCGGGCAGCCACATTCTCCCCGGGCGCAAGGGCGGCGTGCCGTATATGGCGTTTGAGTACGTGCTGAAAAGCGCAGGGCTTGACCCGGTGCGTGACCTGCTGCTGGACAATTCCATCCAGTTCTCCGCCATGACCGGTGCCTTTTTGGGCGGCAGCGGTGACTATGTCACCGTGTTTGAGCCCACCGCCAGCACCATTGAGGCGGAAGGGCGGGGTTATATCCTCGCCTCGGTCGGCGAGGCGGCGGGCGAGATTCCCTACACGGCATACTATGCGCTGGGCAGCTACATCGAGAAGAATCCGGATTTGATTGCACGGTTTACGCAGGCGGTTTACAAGGGGCAGCAGTATGTGGCCGGACACTCCGCCGCAGAGATTGCCGCCGTGATTGCGCCGCAGTTTCCCGAGGCGGATTTGGCCATCATGACCAGAGCAATCCAGAATTACAAGGACATCGGCGCTTACGCCGAAACGCCCTTCCTCAGCGAGGATGCCTTTGAGCGCCTTCAGACCGTGATGGCGTCGGCGGGCGAGCTGTCCCGCCCTGCGCCCTACGAGGCGCTGGTGGACAACAGCTTTGCTCTACAGGCCATGCAATAAAAAAAGCCGGAGGACGGGAACACCCGCCTCCGGCTTTCGCCTTAGTTGAACTTGAACTTCTTTTGCGCAATGCGATAGACATTGAGAGACATGCGCCGCCCCAGCGGCGTGGGCAGAATCATCGCCGCCGAGATTTCACCGAAGCGCAGCTTTTGATAGAGGCGCTTGTTGTGCGCCTTGAGCGTCATCCAGAGTTCGGTGCGCTTTTCCAGCGCCTCGGCGCTGCCGTCCATGATCAGGAACAAGGAGGAAATGGCCATCATCATCGCCATGTAGTTAATCATGTACGAGCCCAGCTTGCGGTAAGATTTCTTCACCTCGTAGGGGTCGTGCTGCTGCATCATGAGCTTTGCCACGCGAATTTGCTGATCCACCCGCTTCATCATCACCTGCTCGTTGACGCTCTGGTCCGCCCGGCCGATGAAGTAGCGGTATAAGTCCACGTCCATGTAGTAGATGCTCTTCACGCCGGGCAGGGGCTGGTAGACGAAAATGTTGTCCACGTAGAACGTGTGCTTGGGCAGCTCGATGCCCGTGGTGCGCAGCATCTCCGTGCGGTAAATGACGCTGTGCATGAGCAGGTATTGGCTGGGGCGGAAGGACTTCATATCCTCCCAGCGGAACACGGTGTGCTGCGGGAATGCGTTGGTGTAACGCATGACCCGCTGCGTGTTGTCCTCCACGTGCTCATAGACGTAGTTTGCAATCATCAAGTCAAGGGGCTTATCCCGGCGGACGAAGCTGCGCAGCTTGTCAAGCACCTGCTGCAAGGCCTCCTCATTGACCCAGTCGTCCGAGTCTACGACCTTGTAGTACACGCCCGTGGCATGGCGCAAACCCTGGTTCACGCCCTCGCCGTGGCCGCCGTTTTCCTGGTGAATCACGCGGACAATGCCGGGGTACTTGTCGGCATAGGCATCGGCGATGGCGGCTGTGCCGTCCTTCGAGCCGTCGTTAATCAGAATAATTTCAATGTCATCGCCGCCGGTGAGCAGCGTATCGACGCATTTGTTCATGTAAGCTTCTGAATTATAGCAGGGCACTGCAAATGTTATGGTTTTCATCATCGTCCTTCCTCTCTCAATGTATCGCACAGTGCAAGGGCGCAGGCCACAATGGCATCCATGTTGTAGTATTTATATTCGGCCAGACGACCCAGCAGGTGCAGGTTCGCAAATGCGCCGGCCAGCGCCCGATAGCGCTCGTAGAGCGCATTGTTCTCATCGCTGATGATAGCGTAATAAGGAATATCGCCGCCCTCACCTGTGTAGGCGCGGGAGAACTCCTTGCAGGTGGTGGTTTTGCCCGGCAGGCTTTGCAGGGTCATGTGCTTGAACTCGGTGATGCGGGTGTACGCCTCGCTCACGGTGTAGTTCACCGTGCCGTGCGTCTGGCAGAAATCCTGCGCATGCGTCTCAAACAGGAAATCCAGCGCACGATACGGCAGCCGCCCAAAACGGCAGTCGAACAGCTCGTCCACAGCGCCGGTGTAAATCACCGTGCCGCCGAAGGGCGCACCGTCAAGGTAGGTGATGCCGTCGGCAAAGCGCAGGCGGGTCTGTGCGGGCGTGTTTGGCTCGACGGTGATGCCGTCGTGGGCGAGCATACGCTTGAACATGGCGGTGTAACCGTCGGTGGGGAGGCCTTGATAGGGGTCGGTGAAATAACCGCAGTCCGTGCCGACAAAGACGGGCACGCGGGCTGTGGTATTCGGGTCGATTTCCTCCGGTGTGAGCCCCCATTGCTTCATCGTGTAGGTGACAAACACATTTTCATACACGTAGTCGGCGAGGCGGCGCAGGTCGGCATCATCGCTCTCCCGCAGCTGCAAAATCGGTACCTTGGCATCCCGCCCAAAGCGGGCGAGGAGCTTTTCCTCCAGCGCAGCAGCCTCCGCCGTCGGAAAGACCTTGTGCAAGCTGACCAGATTAAAGGGAACGGGAATCATCTGCCCGTGTACGTTGGCGACAACCTCGTGATGGTAGCCGTTCCAGTCGGTGAAGCGGGAGAGGAAGTCGAACACCCGCTTGTCGGCGGTGTGGAAAATATGGGGGCCGTATTGGTGGATGAGCACGCCTGCGTTGTCATGGCAGTCGTATGCGTTGCCGCCGATGTGGTCACGCACCTCGAGCACCAGCACCTGCTTGCCCTCCTCCGCCAGACGGCGGGCGCAGACAGCGCCGGCGAATCCGGCGCCAATCATAATTGCATCGTAGCTCATCAGCAGAATTTGTCCCGATAGCTGGTGATCGCCATGGCAATGACCTCCAAAGCCTCGTCCCGATTGGAGACATCTCCGGCGACGGTCTCTTTGCCCTCGAGCGATTTGTAGACGCTGAAAAAGTGCACCATCTCGTCAAAGACGTGTGCGGGCAAATCCAAAATGTCGTGGTACATATTATAGGTCGGGTCGGAGAAGGGGATGGCGATGATTTTTTCGTCGTTTTTTCCGTTGTCGAGCATCTTGATGTAGCCGATGGGGTAGCACTGCACCAGCGTCATGGGGTCGAGCTCCTCGGAGCAGAGCACGAGCACGTCCAGCGGATCCTCGTCGTCGCCGTAGGTACGGGGAATGAAGCCGTAGTTTGCGGGATAGTGCGTGGAGGTGTGGAGCACGCGGTCGAGGATAATCAGTCCGGTCTCCTTGTCCATTTCGTATTTCTTCTTGCTGCCCTTCGGAATTTCAATCACCGCAATAAAATTATCCGGCTTAATCCGGCGGGCCGGCATATCATGCCATACATTCAACATGTTGTTGTCTCCTTTTCTCTCTTTGGCAATGAGTCGTCCTCGGTAATCCAGTCTGTGACGTTGACGACGGTGTATGCGCTTTTTGTCTCCCGAATGACCACCTGCTCGATGCCTGCATTGATAATTAAGCGGCGGCACATGGAGCAGGAGGAGGAATGGGCAATCAGCTCGTCGCTGCGCCCCTCGCGGCAGGCAAGGTACAGGCATGCGCCCAGCATATCGGAGCGGCGGGCGGAGATGATGGCGTTGGCCTCAGCGTGGACGCTGCGGCACAGCTCATATCGCTCCCCGGAGGGGATGTTCAGCTCTTCCCGCGTGCATCCGCCAAGGTCGGCGCAGTTGAGCCGTCCCCGCGGGGCACCGTTATAGCCGGTGGAAATAATTTCGTCCCGCTGCACGATAATCGCACCGTATCGACGGCGCAGACAGGTGGAACGCTCCAAAACAGTTTCGGCAATATCCAGATAGTAGTTGACCTTGTCAATCCGTTGCACCCAATCACCTCGTTTAACTATATTTAATAATATAACAAGCTTTTCTACTTATAGCAAGAAAATTCGGAAAAATTTATCCGAATTTAATGTCCTTTCCATTTTTTCCGCCCTTCATGAATTGTTCATATTTTGTTTACGATTCCATCCTTGACGAAGCGGATGCGATTTAGTAAGATAGGCATAGAAAGTGGTGAAGTATGCATGAATTTTCTTCGGCGTATGATGGCCGGGCGGTACGGTGGCGACCAGTTGTCCCTGTTCCTTATGGTGGCATACTCGGTGCTGCACCTTCTCAGCTCCCTGTTGCGTTTTCCTCCCCTGTCCTGGCTTTCCCTCGTTCTGCTTGCGCTTGGCTGTTTTCGCATGTTTTCCCGCAATTTGTCCAAGCGGCGGGAGGAAAATACCCGTTTTTGCAATCTGCTTCGTCCGTTTTTTGACTGGTGCAAGCTCTGCTCCGTCAAGCGAAAGGATCGGGATCACGCTTATTTTAAGTGCCCCAATTGTCGGCAAGCCCTTCGGGTGCCGAAGGGTAAGGGGCGCATCAGCATCCACTGCCGCAGCTGCGGCGTGGGCTTTGACGCAAAATCTTGAGACACATCAAAAAGCGGCCGGAACGGCCGCTTTTTTCTATGTTCGTTTTGCTTTTCGCTCTTATTCACGCCTGCGTGATGGCGTAATGCTCCATCGCCTGCGCCAGAAAGGCTGCCGTACCTGCGCCGAATTGGTCGATGTTTTGCGCAAAGCGCTCATCGGCCAGATAGGTCTGCCCCAGTCCGGCGAAGGCTTCGAGGCTGTAATGATAGCCGAAGTTTGCGTTGAGGAAGCGGTAAAAGTCTCCCATGGCCGCCTGCACGGTCTCACTGTCTGCGGCCTCGCTGCGCAGCTCGGCGAAGCGGGAGAACAGGCGGTTCATCTCTGCACTCAGTGCGGTTCTCTGCTCGTCGTCGAGCTTGCCGAGCGCCATTTGGCTGTCGTCCACTGCCCTGTCGCCCCAGCGGTTGCGAGCCTCAGCCTCGTAGGGGTTGGCCGAGAAGTCGAAGCCCCGGAATTTCTCTTGGTTCGTCATGGTTTTTTCTCCTTTCAAGGATAAAATGGTGTGCTCGACGGTCTGAATCCGCACGTCCAGCTGCTCCCGCTGATGAAGCAGCGCCTGCCGCTGAAGCTCCAGCGCCTCCAGCGGGCAGTAGTCCGGTTGGTTCAGAATGCGGGCAATCTCCCCCAGCGGCAAGCCGCAGGTGCGGAAGAAGAGAATCTGTTGCAGGCGGTCTATCTCCGTCTGCCCGTAAACCCTGTAGGCATTGGCGCTGTTGCGTTTCGGGCAAAGCAGGCCGATGCAGTCGTAGTGGTGTAGAGTGCGCACAGTCAAGCCGCTGAGGGCAGCGAGCTCTTTGATGGTCATGGCAGATTCTCCTTCCTTTGCCCGGGGGCTGTCTTTATGATAAACCATGACGTTGCGTCAAAGTCAAGTGCTTTTTCGTTTTTTCTTCAACCTTTTGGCAAAGAAAAACGCAACACGTAACGTGTTGCGTTTTGTGTCGGCACTACCTATCTTCCCGGTCCGTCTCCAGACAAGTATTTTCGGCAGAAGCGAGCTTAACTTCCGTGTTCGGAATGGGAACGGGTGGACCCTCGCCCTA
>JGI994J12354_10001422_pt1 | contig 24109 bp, 17 predicted proteins | sample IntmicLarv3ML3BL_FD_12354 | JGI IMG/M metagenome (IMG submission 12354)
GGGTTACGAGGTCGTAATTATCAACAACAACCCGGAGACGGTCTCCACCGACTTTGACACAGCTGACCGCCTGTACTTTGAGCCGCTTACAATCAATGACGTTATGCGCGTTATCGACATCGAAAATCCCGTCGGCGTTATCGTAGCGTTCGGAGGCGGAACAGCAATAAAGCTCGCACCGGCGCTCGCCGAGCGCGGCGTGAAGATACTCGGAACCTCCGCCGATACAATTGACGCGTGCGAGGATCGTGAGCGTTTCGACGCTCTGCTTGAAGAGCTTGACCTGCGCCGCCCCGCCGGACACTCTGTAATGAGCGAGGCTGAGGCGATTGACGCAGCAGAGAAGCTCGGGTATCCTGTACTGCTTCGCCCAAGTTATGTTCTTGGCGGTCAAAATATGATAATCGCGTGGAATAAAACAGATGTTTCCGAGTATATGCGTATAATCTTGCGTCAAAAACAAGATAATCCGGTTTTAATCGATAAATATCTCAGCGGCCGCGAGGTCGAAGTTGACGCAATCTGCGACGGTGAGGACGTGCTTATCCCCGGAATTATGGAACATATTGAGCGCACGGGCGTTCACTCCGGCGACTCAATTGCGGTTTATCCGAATATCCACATTGACGATGCGCTCGCGCAGCAGATTTTTGAGGAGACGAAGAAAATCAGCCTCAAAATCAACGCGCTCGGCTTGATTAACTTACAGTATATCATCACGCCGGAGAACGAGATTTACGTTATCGAGGTCAATCCGCGCGCCTCGCGCACCGTTCCGTATCTGTCGAAGGTGACTGGTATAAATATGTGCGAGCTTGCGACGAAGGCGAGCATGGGCATAAAGCTCCGTGAGATTCTCGACCCGGACGGCAACCCGTATGAGGGTGGTATTTACAAAATCCCGCCGTACACGTGCGTTAAGGTGCCGGTATTCTCGTTCGAGAAGTTGACGGACGTCGACACACAGCTCGGCCCCGAGATGAAGTCCACGGGCGAGGTTTTAGGCGTTGGCAAAAACCTCAAGGAGGCGCTTTATAAGGGCCTTATTGCCGCGGGATACAGCATGCAAAAGACGGGCGGAGTGTTTATAACGGTTCGAAATCAGGACAAGTCCGAAATTCCGCCGATTGCGAAAAAGTTTGCGCAGTTGGGCTTTACCCTCTACGCGACTGAGGGTACCGCGAATGAGCTTCGCCGCCACGGTATGGAGGCGATTGCTGTCAAGAAAATCAATGAATCGCCGGACGATAACACGATGAGTGTTATTGAAAGCGGCAAGATTGCATATATCGTTTCAACATCCGAAAAGGGACGCGATCCCGCGTCTGACGACGTTAAAATCCGCCGCCGCGCAACGACTTTGGGCATTCCGTGCTTGACATCGCTTGATACGGCGGGCGCGCTCGCCGACGCTCTGCTGTCGGGTTATAATGAGGGGAACACGGAACTCGTTGACATTAACGAGCTGCGCTCTGCAAGAATGCGTCTGGAGTTTACGAAAATGCACGGCTCCGGCAACGATTATATCTACATCAACGCGTTTGACAATGATATCAACAGCCCCGAGTCGCTGTCTGTAATCCTGTCCGACCGCCATTTTGGAATCGGCGGCGACGGAGTTGTGCTGGTGATGGCAAGCGACGTTGCAGACGCAAGAATGCGCATATTTAACCTTGACGGCAGTGAGGCGATGATGTGCGGCAACGGCATTCGCTGTGTTGCAAAGTATGTCTATGACAACAATATCGTGCCGAAAACGCAGATGACGATTGAGACAAAGAGCGGCGTTCGCGATATCGAGGTCTTTACGCAGAACGGCAAAGCGTTCTCTGCAAAGGTCGATATGGGTGCGGCGATTCTTGACCCGAAGCAGATTCCCGTCGCGCTGAGCGGCGATAAAATCGTCGCCCAGCCTCTTGAGGTTGGAGGCACGACGTACGATATAACGTGTGTCTCAATGGGCAATCCGCACGCGGTTGTGTTTGTGGCGGAGCCGGATACGTTAGACCTTGAAAAAATCGGACCGAAGTTCGAAAATCACGAAGTGTTCCCTGACCGCGTCAATACAGAATTTGTCAAGGTAATTGACAAGAATACGCTGAAGCTCCGCGTATGGGAGCGCGGCAGTGGCGAGACGCTTGCCTGCGGCACGGGAATGTGCGCCGCGGCAGTTGCGGCGGTGCTTAACGGTCACTGCGCGAAGGGCGAGGACATTAAGGTCATCGCACCGGGTGGCGAGCTGATTATCAATTATACGGACAAGGCGGTCTATATGACCGGCAATTGCGTCAAGGTATTCGACGGAGTAATTGAGGTTTAGTGCGCGTGACATTTCGTAAGCTAACGATTGACGAGTGCGGCAGAATAAGTGAAATCGATGCCTCGCAGTATATAAAGAATGCGTGGCGCGAGGTTGACGGTGTCCGACAGCTTGTTTTTATCGACTGGTACGAGGAAGGTTTGCCAAATGGGTATGAGAATCACTTGGCAAACCTCAAAAGAACGTTTGATCGCGGCGGCGCGGTGTTTGGCGCATTTGAGGGGGAGCGATTGATAGCGTATTGTAGCGTAAACAAGCCGCTTTTCGGAGTGCGATTCAAATACGCGTTGCTTGACCAGCTTTTCATATCAAAGGAGTATCGGCGGTGTGGTATCGGAAAGGCGCTAATGCAAATGTGTGCTGATGAAGCGCGTTCTTGGAAAGCCGAAAAACTGTACATTTGTGCCGCTTCCGCTGAGGAGACACTAGCATTTTACTTTGCAATCGGGTGCATTGAGGCTTTGGAAGTCAACGAGGAATTACTTGCTCTGGACCCGAGGGACTATCAGCTTGAATACGATTGCAGGGGCTGCCAATCGACGCTGAACGAATAGGAGATGTAGTTATGCGAAATTACGCAATTGAGCTTGAAAAACGCGTTGAGTTTATCCGCGCACAGCTCACGGCGGCGGGCGCAACCGGAATTGTCTATGGCAACTCCGGCGGCAAGGATGCGGCGCTTGTCGGGATTCTGTGCAAAAAAGCTTGCGACAACACGGTCGGCGTTATGATGCCAATCTCAAAACGCAATTTTGGTGAGGATATTACCGACGGGCAACAGGTTGCGGATAAATTCGGAATTGAGACACGCACCGTGGCTCTTGCCGAGGCAAAGGCGGCGGTCTGCGCCGTGCTTGAGCCGCAAACGAAGCTCACTCAGCTTGCGGAGGCAAATATCTCGCCGCGCCTGCGAATGATAACGCTGTACGCCATCGCCGCGGCGGAGAACCGCCTCGTCGCCGGAACGGGTAACAGGTCGGAGGCGCACATGGGTTACTTCACAAAGTGGGGTGACGGCGCGTACGATTTCAATCCGATTGCCGACCTAACCGTGACAGAGGTTTACGAGTTTCTGCGCTTTTTGGAGGCTCCCGAGGTCGTGATTACGAAGCCGCCCTCGGCGGCGTTGTTTGACGGGCAAACGGACGAGCAGGAGATGGGCATAACGTATGCCGCGATTGATAACTACATCTTAAACGGCGTTGTGTGCGACGCGGACAAGACGAAAATCGACGGATACCACGCGCACTCGGCGCACAAGCGGCGTATGCCCGCGTGCTACGGTGCTGAGGAATAGGCAAACACAAGGAAGGTCTGATATTTAATGAAAGCGAACCCCAATTATGACAATTTAAAGGTAAGTTATCTGTTCAAAACGATTGCACAAAAGGTGAATGATTACCGCGCCGCGAATCCGAACGCGCAGATTATACGAATGGGAATCGGCGATGTCACGCGCCCTTTAGCGCCCGCGGTTGTCGAGGCAATGCAAAAAGCCGCGGCAGAGATGGGCTCGGCGGAGACGTTCCGCGGCTATGACGACGACGGAGTGGGATATGAGTTTCTGCGCTCTGCAATCGCAGGATATTACGCGAAAAAGGGCGTTACGCTTGGACTTGATGAGATAATCGTCTCTGACGGCGCGAAAAGCGATCTTGGCAATATTCTTGAGATATTTGCGGACGATACGCTCACGATGATTCCCGACCCCGTGTATCCGGCGTACGTTGACACGAACGTTATGAACGGGCGCAAAATCATCTATATTGACGGGAATGAGGCGAACGGCTTCCTGCCGATGCCGGACGCAAGCGTCCGCGCGGATTTGATTTACATTTGCTCGCCGAACAATCCGACGGGCGCGTGTTATAACCGCGAACAGCTCAAGGTTTGGGTCGATTACGCGAACAGTCTCGGCGCGGTGATTCTGTTCGATGCTGCGTATGAGGGTTTTGTGACCGACAAGTCGCTTCCGACGAGTATTTTTGAGATTGACGGAGCGCGCACATGCGCGATTGAGATTTGCTCGCTGTCGAAAACTGCGGGGTTCACCGGCGTTCGTTGCGGCTATACCGTAATTCCGCGTGAGCTTGCGGACGCTGACGGAAAGTCCCTGCTTGCGCTTTGGCGGCGTCGCCAGACGACGAAGTTTAACGGCGTTCCCTATGTAACTCAGCGCGCTGCGGAGGCTGTTTTCTCTGAAAAAGGACTTGCGCAGTGCCGTGAGAGTGTCGAATACTATCTTGAAAACGTCAAAATCCTCGGCGAGGCGTTGCGAGAGCTCGGCATTTGGTATCGCGGCGGAGAGAACTCGCCGTATATCTGGTTAAAGGCTCCGGGCGGGCAGGATAGCTGGGAATATTTTGATTATCTGCTGACGCAGAAGAACATTGTCGGTACTCCGGGCGCCGGTTTTGGACGTAACGGAGACGGATTTTTACGCCTAACGGGCTTCGGAACACGTGAAAATACGCTTGAAGCAGTTAAAAGATTGAAGAATTAGCAAATAAACTGTTGACATAGTGCGGTATTATAATGTAGAATGAATATCCGCGTTAAAAGGAGGTCAGAAACATGAAAAGAACTTATCAGCCGAAGAAGCGCCATCGTTCCAAGGAGCATGGTTTTCGTAAGAGAATGGCAACTAAGAACGGACGTAAGGTTTTAGCTCGCCGCCGCGCAAGGGGCCGTGCGAAGCTCTCCGCTTAATAATTGCTTAGGCAGAGGGCTCCGCGGATTTCGGGTTTGCCCGAATTTAGTGCGGCGCACGATGCTTGAGTTACTTATGGCCGTTTGTCAATACGTTTTTTGGGCGGGTTTTCTCCGCCCTATGCGTGTTTGTGACGGTGTCCGCTAATGAAGTATACGATTTCGCTAAAGCGAAATAACGATTTTCGCAGGCTTTATAACAAGGGCGCAACGTCAGCAACGCCGTCGATGGCAATTTATTGCCGCCGCAATGGTCAGGCGCGCAACCGCGTCGGCTTCACCGTTAGCACAAAACTCGGCAAAGCCGTGCGGCGCAACAGAATCCGCCGCCGCCTACGGGAGACGTATCGTTTGAATGAGGACAAGCTGCGCCGCGGATTTGACATAGTCATCGTGGCGCGTTCCGGCGCATTTTCAGCACCATGGAGCACTTTGAACGGCGAATTTCGCCGTATTTGCGGAAAGCTCGGGCTGACGGTTTCGTCGGATACGCCGAAGTCAAAAGAGGGCGCAAAATGAAACGTATATTTTTGAAGTTGATTCTATTTTACAGAGAGCGCATATCACCTAATAAACCGCCGACATGCCGATATTCGCCGACTTGCTCGGCGTATGCGGTTGAGGCGATTGAAAAATACGGCGCGGCAAAGGGCGGATATCTTGCCGTGCGGCGTGTTTTAAGGTGTCATCCGTTCCGCAAGGGCGGATTTGACCCCGTACCGTAATTTGATTGGAGATTATCAATGTTTGACGCAATAGCAAAGCCTTTTGGCGTACTGCTGATGTTACTATACGATTTCTGCGATAACTATGGCGTCGCCATAATTTTATTTGCAGTCATCGTAAAAATCATAATGCTGCCGTTCCAGATGAAATCAAAGCGAGGCACGATGCAGCAGCAGCGTTTACAGCCGAGAGTTAAAGAAATTGAGAAAAAGCACGGCGCAAATAAGCAAAAAATGCAGCAGGAAGTTATGGAACTCTACCGTGAGGAGGGTGTTAACCAATTTTCCGGCTGTTTGTGGTCGATTATTCCGTTACCGATACTGCTTTCGCTGTTTCAGGCGATACGTAACCCACTTACGATAATGATGGGCGTTGCCAAGGAACTCCTTGAAGAGGGAGGCGCAATCCTCGTCAAGCTCACAGAGATGGGCTTCGACTCTGCAAAAAGCGCGTATGCCCAGATTGCGCAAGCGCAGTTTATCTCATCAAGTCCGGAGAATCTTAACATTTTCCAGCAAATATCGTCGGCAATTAAGAGCATTGACTATACGTTTTTAGGGCTTGACCTCGGTGCAACGCCGCAGTGGAAGGTTTGGACATTAACCTCCGGTGCGGAGTGGCTTTTGCTGTTGATTCCGCTTGCTTCGGCTGGCTTGTCGTTTGTACAGAGTACGATAGCCCAGAAGAATATGCCGGCTCCCGACCCGGATAATCCGGCTGCCTCGCAGTCAAAGATGATGATGTATATGGCGCCGATTATGTCACTTGGTTTCGGTTTTGCAATGCCAGCCGCGCTGAGCCTCTACTGGGGTTTCGGTACGATTTTGGATATCGGGCGTGAGGTATGGCTAAACAAGCGTTATACGAGAATTTTCGATGCAGAGGATATCATCAAAAACGAATCCCGCCGCATTAAAGAGGCGGAGCTTGAGCGCAAACGCGCCGAGACGGAGCGCCTCCGCGCTGAGAATAAGACAATAGCAAATCCGAACACCTCGAAGAAAAAGCAGGAGGCGGCTGAGCGCGCAGAGCGTGAGGCACGCGCCGCTGAGTACGAGCGCGCAAACTCTGACGCGCCGGAGGCTCCGCTGGATCCCGCGCGTGAGGGCTCGCGCCGTCATGCACGCGGCCGCGCATACAATCCGGAGCGCTATGGAACAACGGATACAGAGCTTGTTGCAGAGGAAGAATCATCCGAAGCGGCTGAGCCTGACGCGACAGAAGTGGCAGAGGATTAATATCTTCGCAGAAGCTGTATGTAAATCGCGAATTAGGAGTAACGATTATGATTAAAACAATTCAAAAATCCGCGAAAACCGAGGATGAGGCAGTCCGACTGGCGTTAGAGGAACTCGGGCTTGAGATGGAGGATGTCTCAATTGAGATTTTGGAGCTTCCGAAGGCGGGTGTGCTCGGCTTTGGATCTCGCCCTGCCGTCGTTGCCGTAAGCTATGAAGTGCCTGACCCCGAACCGGTAGAGGAAACGCCCGCGCCTGCAAAGGCAAAAGCGGCTCCGGCGGAGAAGTCTGAATCGCCTGCGGCTCAGAGTGTGCAAAAGACCTCGGTGTCTGTCTCTGACGGCGAAAAGGTGGCAAAGGTGCATGACTTCATTGATGGATTGCTTGTGCATTTTGGCGTTCCTGCGCAGATTGAGCTTTCTGAGGATGAGGAGGGCACGGTCAATGTCGTGCTCACAGCGTCGGAGGCAGGTGCGCTTATAGGTCGTCGCGGCGAGACGCTGGACGCGATTCAGCATCTGACGAATTACGCTGTTAATCATTCTGACGGCAAGCGTCTGCGCGTAAATATTGATACTGAGAATTATCGTGAGCGCCGCAGTGAGACGCTCGAAGCACTTGCGACAAAGACGGCGGCGAAGGTAGTAAAATACCGCCGCAATTTCACGTTAGACCCGATGAACGCGTATGAGCGGCATGTGATACACGTTGCCCTGCAGGAGCATGAGGTTGTTTCTACGCACTCTGTCGGTTCGGAGCCGAACCGCCGCGTAGTAGTAACATACGGCAAAAATTCGGATGGCGTGCGCGAGTTTTCAAATGGAGGCAATCGCGGCGGACGCCGTGACTCCCGTTCGCGCGGTGGGCGCAGCGAGGAACAGCAAAGTAAATCAGATTCGACTGAGAGTACTGCACAAAGTGTAGATTCTGAGCCTTCGCATAGCGAGGCTGTACCGCCGTCTGCGAACCCAATGGTTCGTGAGTGGCTTTAATCGGTTGACGGAGGTGAATAAGATGGTACTTGAAAAGATTCGCCAGGCTCTTGCGGAGCAGTTTGAGCGTGAGCTTGATGAAATTACAGAGAATACGGATATTGCGCTCGACCTCGGGGCGGATTCGCTCGACCTTGTTGAGCTTATTACAGAGCTTGAAAACGAGTACAACGTCACAGTTGTAGATGAGAGCATATATACGTGCAAAACCGTTTCCGAGTTGACGGAGTATATCGAGGGGCTGCTCGCATAGGGTTGACAACGACGAAAGTTTTGTGTTAAAATTAAAAATACGATACGCAATGTCCTTGCGGTTTGCGAAGCGGGAAGCGGAGGAGTGAATTCTGAAATCTTCCCATTTCGGCAGGGACTTGCGATTCTTCTTGGAGGCTTAGCTCAGCTGGTTAGAGCGCCTGCTTCACACGCAGGAGGTCGATGGTTCGAGTCCATTAGTCTCCACCAGAGCCAACCATACAGCTCAAGTGTTTGAGATTGTGCGGTTGGCTCTTTCAATATCGGCGAAGCCGATATTGCCGAATGCATCTATTTCGTACTAAAGAGCCAAAACAAAAGACAGCCAAAGGCTGTCTTTTGTTTTGGATTACGTGTCAGCGAAGCCGACACTCCGCTCCAAGACTTGTGAATAAGCGCGCATATATCCACGAACTTGCGCATATCACCGATGGCGGGGTAAAAATATTGATTTACTGGAAAAAAGTTGTGAAATGGTAACGGTTTCACGGCTTTTTATTTTTGCAATATTTTGTTAGGTGTTGCTCGAAATTACGCAGGTACGCAGCAATTTTCTACACAGCTCGACAAATATTTTCTTGACAAATTGCAAAGTTGCAACGTATACTAACCGTATTTTTTGAAGTAGGTAGGTACATATATGAGCTGTATAGTTGTAATACTTCGCAACGTTGCCTTTAAAATCGTATGACATGGACACCTTCAACGTTTAGGCGTTTTTTGCCGCTTGCGATGATTCCACTTGTGTTGGGGATATGCCTTTTGCTTTTGAAGAATCTGTCGCTTGCGATGCCTGCCACATCTGTTCACGGTACTGACGGAGTGTGGGATTTACGCGATTTTGATCCGGTTATGACGAATATCAGACTTAGCGGAGATGTTGAGTATATACCAGGCATGCTTTTGGCGCCCGATGAATATGAGGCGTACGAGGGGAGTGCGCTCGCGAGTGATACCCCGCTGGTGGAGGCGCTTGGAACGAGCCGCATTATTATCTTAGTGCCGGAGGAGGACGGGTACTATACCTTCACGCGTCCCGGTACGGGCAATTTGCAGCGCATTTTCGCTAACGGAGAGCTTGTTTCCGAAGTCGGAAATCCGAGCACGGAGAGCGAAATAGTAACGCCGTCGGCCCGCACGACATTCACAACAAAGGCAGAGTTTGGCGTGATTGAGCTTGTTCAGCAGTTTTCGGGATACATCCAACGCGGTGAAGGACATGAGCAGGATTGGATTGTCGGCGGTGCGGAGCTTTCGCGCACAGTCGCTGTTTCGGATTTTACGCACAATATTGAGATGGGTATCTATCTTTCGATGTTTCTTGTGCATTTTATGCTGTTTTTTATTATGAACAGCTATCGCCCGAACCTGTATTTTGCGCTTATGAGCCTAATGTGGCTTTTGCGGGCGGGTGTCACGGGGCCGCAGATATTCTCGACATTATTTCCCGCAATGGATGCTTACACGAAGCTTCGCATTGAGCATATAGCAACGCCGGTGGTAACTATTTTGACAATCATAATCGTATATCAGCTGTTTCCGAAGGTTATGCACCGTATGCTTTGGAAGATAACCCTTGTTGTATCGGCATTATTTATCGTGGGATATCTTTTTACAGATCTTGTTTTTGTCGGCTATGCTGCACCGATTTATCAGGCGTTGTATGTCGTTGCGATAATTTACATTTTGACACGACTACTGATGAAGCTTCGCAAAATCAACATGGAGCAGGGAATGTTTGTCCTTGGAATGCTGATTCTTGCGCTTGCGGCGGTACATGATTTTCTCTTTTACAACACGCGATTTATGTCGGCAATATCGAATGTGGAGTTGACACAGATTGCCGTGCTTGCATTCGCTTTTTTTGAGGCGATGGCAGTTTTCCTATCGACGATTCGCGCTATTGAGACAGCGCGGGAGCGCGCACAGCATCTCGCCACAGAAAACGAGGCACTTGATCGAATGAATTATCTGAAGTCAGAGCTTATGGCGACGATTTCACATGAGGCGCGTACACCGCTTGCCGTGCTTGCGAGCTATGCGGGACTTGTGTCGATGGAGCTTCGCGACCGCGGAGTGGATACACAAACGGCGGCGGATCTTGACAAAATCACTTACGAGGCGAAGCGCATTGCGGGTCTGATTGACAGCATGGCATTAATCCGCCTGTACAGTGACTTGACAGGGGAGCGTGTTCCTGTTGACTTGTTGAAAATCGTTGAGCAGACGGCGGGGCTTTACAATCACATTCTCCACCGTGTCGGCGTGGCGCTGCTTGTTGAGGTTCCGGAGGAGCTTCCGCATGTACTGGCGAATTCGGAGGAATTGACGCAGGTTATTTTTAATCTGCTGCAAAATGCGAAGAACCACACATCAAGCGGCAATGTCACGATTCGTCTTGCAAGTAATGAGGATAAAGTGTCACTTACGATTGCGGACACGGGGCGCGGAATTCCGCCGGAGCTTATTCCGCAGATATTTGAGCGCGGTGTTCGGGGCGAGGATGGCGGAAGCGGGCTTGGGCTGGCGATATGTCACGACATTATCACCTCGCATGACGGCACAATTGAGATTGAAAGTACACTGCATATAGGAACGGCGGTAACTTTTTCACTGCCGATATACAAAAAGGAGGAATCGCCGGATGAAGACAAAGGGTAAAATTTTCCTGATTGAGGACAACAAGGACTTAAACATCGCGAACAGCCGTGCACTCCGCATGCGAGGATATGATGTGCAGAGTAGTCTGACGCTCGCGGAGGCACAGCAGCAACTCACGGAAACGGAGCCTGATATCATTCTACTTGACGTGATGTTGCCTGACGGTGACGGCTTTACTTTTTGCGAGTCAATTCGCAAGCATACAAAAGCGCACATCATATTTTTGACAGCTAAAACGGAACACGGGGATATGGTTCGCGGGTTTTTAGGCGGCGGTGACGATTACATGACAAAGCCGTTCCATCCGGAAGAGCTTTTGCTTCGGATTGATGCGACGATGCGTCGACGCGAGATAGATAGAGTTCCATTGAAGGTACTGCGCAAGGGTTCCTTGACACTTGATGTTGAGGCATCACAGGCGCTTTGGGATGACACGCCGCTCGGACTCACGCCGAAGGAATTTGCGATTTTATTCGTGCTCGCGCGGCACGAGGATGAGGTCGTGACTGCGGAAACGCTATATGAGAGCATTTGGAAAACGCCTATGATGGGTGATAAGAATGCTATCCAAACGGCTGTATCGCGCTTGCGCCAGAAGCTTGAAATCACGGAATACACAATCGCTTTTGTGCGGCGGCGCGGATATATTTTTTGCAGAGTTTGAGGTCTTAGACTTATGCTTGCGATTTCGAAAGGCTGGGGTTTCGGCTAATAAAATCTGATATAATGCAAAAGGACTCGTCCAAGGGCGAGTCCTTTTACTTAAACGACCTTTGAAAATCCCTTACCAAACAGAAAAAGGAGCAGAAGACATGATGAACACAAAGCGAAACAAGGAGGTACAATTTATGGGGAGACTGAAAGCGGCAAAACGCGCACTTGCGATAGTGTTGGCAGTTATACTTATGCTCGGGATACTACCCGCTAGTACGATGGCGGCGGAGAATGCAAACTTAGAGATTGCATTTTTCGCCGAAATTTTTGAAAACATCCGTTTTCAGCGTGGTTATGAGCCTGCTCTGCCACAGAGCATTGAGGGCATGGTGAATGGTGAGCTTGTGCAGATACCCGTGCGTTGGGAATCTGCGGAGTACAGCTCGCTTGGAATGATGGGCGGTCTTGCGGTATTTATCGCGACACCTGCTGCGGGATATATAATTGCGGATGGAGCCGAGGCTCCGACAATTGCGTTCTTCAAGGAGAGCTTCGCATATATGGGCGGTCAGGGCACGGCGGCAAGTCCGTTGCAGATTGTAAGCGCGGCACAGCTTGCGGAGATTGCCGCCTTGACGAATGCGGGGAAGCTTGAAACGACCATTTTAGGGCATGCCACGGAGACGGTTTACATCAAGCTGATGGAGGACATTGATTTGTCGGGCTATGGTGTGGACTTTAACGGCGGTAAGGGCTGGATTCCGATTGGAACTGAGACGGCTCCGTTCAAGGGTATTTTTGACGGAAACAAGCATGTCATAACGGGGCTTTACATAAACGATTCGGCTTGTGAAACGGCGGGGCTTTTCGGTCACGCTGAAAATGCAAGCATTAGCACCATTGGTGTTGAGGATGCATTCATTTTTTGTGAAAGCGGCGGAATTTTGCTCGGTAGCGGTGCGGACGTAACACTTGAAGATTGCTATACGAGCGGCAAAATTATCGGCAATCAGATAGTCGGCGGTCTGAGCGGCGCGTTCAGAGGTCCGGTTGAACGTTGTTACAGTTTCGCGGATGTTAAGGGTAACGAATTTGCAGGCGGACTTATAGGAGTATTAGTAGGAGGTAGTGTGACGCGCTGTGCCGCGTTAAATCCCTCAGTTGTTGCTAGCGTGTCAGGACATATAGTAGGGGCAGTCAGTGGTGGTTATGTTGCGGAAGCTGCTGCATTTACCGGAATGAAAGGCGTGAATGTCAATGACGCCGGGCTTACCCCTGTCACCGTTGAAAATCTGCTATCGCAGTATACGCTGTTTGGAATGTTTGAGAACAATGGTAATCCTTGGACATGTGCATCCGGTAAGCTTCCCGGCTTTGGAAAGCCTGTTGACCTGCCGTTTCATCTGAGGGCTAAGGTGGAGCCGTTTGAGGGTGAGGGAACTGCCGGAAATCCGTATAAAATCAGCAATGCGCAGGAGCTTGCGAAGCTCGCTGAACTGGTAAATGACAGGATTTCGCCTTACGACGGTGATGATGTTCACTATGAGCTTACGAATAACATTGATTTGTCTGAGTACAGCTCCGGTGAGGGCTGGACCCCAATCGGCAACACCCCGCATAATAGTTTTAACGGTATCTTTAACGGTGCCAATTACGAGATTGGTGGTGCGTACATAAGGGACTTGCAGATTTCGTTAAATGCGAACTTTGTCGGTGTTTTCGGGATTGTATTGGGTCGTGTGGAGAACCTTGGCGTTTGCGATGTTGAGTTTTACGGACTTGGTGGAGTTGGTGCAGTTGCAGGCTACTTGGCCGCTGATGGTGTTATAAAAAATTGCTACAGCACTGGATATATTAGCGGATCTGCTGATCTCTCACGTGTTGGCGGAATTGTTGGATGTGCCGCAGCAGGTTTGGTAGAAAATTGCTACAGTACGGTAACTATTGTTGGCTGTGATTTGGTTGGTGGAATTACCGGATATGTCGCTTCTTCAGCAATTATTCGAAATTGCGCTGCGCTTAACGATGTGGTGCGTGCAACTAATTCGATTGGGGCACGTTTTGGCGGTTTAGTTGGTTATTATGAAGATACGGCCTCCATACAGGATTCTATCCGCTATGCCGGTATTGATTTGCAACAAGCGAATGGTGTTGAGTGTACTGCCGGTCTGCCCATTGATATTGGGCCGCTCTTGCAAAATGGGGGGGCGCTTTACACGATGTTTGAAAACGCCGGTGCTTCGTGGATTTCTGAGCCGGGCAGATTGCCCGGACTTGGTAAGACGGAGCCGCTGCCGCCGCATCTGCTGCCAACGGGAGGGACTCCGTTTGCAGGTGACGGCTCGTTGCAGAATCCGTTTAAAATTCGTACGCCGCAGGAGCTTAAATGTCTCGCCGATTACGTCAACAGCGGCGAGACAACATACAACAATGTGAATACATACTACCTGCTTGAGGCTGATCTTGATCTCTCGATTTACGGAGTTGGCTACAATGGCGGCAAGGGCTGGACACCGATAGGTAACGACTCATCACCGTTCTGCGCGAATTTTGATGGAGGCGGGCACGTTATTGATAATCTTTATATCAATAGTTCGCAGGTTGGCGAGAATGTCGGGCTTTTTGGAGAGATAGACGGCGGCTCCGTAAAAGCAATTGGGCTTCGGAATGTTGATGTTACGGGAACGAATTGGGCAGGTGGTTTGGTAGCTTCTGTTGCGAGTCTGAGCTCGGATATTGAGGCGTGCTTTGTTACAGGTTCTGTAAATGGTTCTGCCGTTGCCGGCGGACTTGTTGGACATCTAGCAAGCAATGCAGGGGTTGTAAATTGCTACACTGACGTGAACGTAACTGCTACCGTCAGTGCCGCCGGCATTGTGGGCGTTACGGAAGCCGATTCATCGGTCATAAACTGTTACGCGGTCGGCACTGTCAGCGCTTCGGACGCGGTGGCGGGTATAGCAGGCAATGGTGACGGGCTTGTTAGCTTAAGCGCGGCACTGAACAAGTCGATTTCAGTGAGCAATGCAGACGCGGTTACTGCCCGCGTGGCGCTCTCTTATAATAGCGGAAATCGCGCGTTCAATGATATGAATGTTGTCGGTGTTAACTCTGGCACAATCGGGGCGGATACCATCAATGGCGGGGACATGACGGCGAGCGACGCATTTAATCCTACCTTTTGGACGGATGAAATGGGTTGGGATGCTACCATTTGGGAGCTTAGGGAGAATCGCTTGCCGATTCTAAAAGGGCTCAATGGGCAAACGGGCACGTCGGCTATGTATCTGACTGTTCGCGATGCTGTTGGTTTCGTCATAACGCTGAGCGAGACGACTTATGCTTATGATGGTGACGATAAAACACCGGAACTCACTGTTACGTTTAATGGCGTGACGCTCATCAAGGATCGCGATTACACCGTCAGCTATGAGGATAACATAAATGCGGGTACGGCTACGGCGATTGCGACGGGTATTGGAAATTACACCAATACGGCTTCTGCGCCATTTACTATTGAGCAACTTGAGCTTTCTCTTGCGGATTTGACGTACGAGATACCGACGAATCATGTTTATAATGGTGCCGCGCAGGGCATTGACGCGGTCACCGCAACGGGTGGCGGAGCCGTCACCATCTATTACAACGGCAGCACGACCGTTCCAACGGTTGCGGGTACGTACACCGTTACGGTCGATGTTGCGGCGGTTGCGAATTACGCGGCGGCGGCGGGGATTTCTCTCGGTGAATACACGATTGCTAAGGCTGATCCTAATGCGACGTTCCCGACGGTAACAGTTAAATATGGCACGACACTTGCCGATGCGATTTTTGCGAGTGAGGCGGGAGACGGCACATTCGCGTTTACAAACAACACAACCGAAATCACATTTGACGAGGATGGCGACGATTTCGAAATGACATTTACGCCGAACGATACGGCAAATTACAATACCTTAACGGATAACATTTCAATAACCGTAGTAAAAGGCGATGCGCCGGGGGACATCACGGATACGCTTTATGTTGCCACGAATACCGATACGGTGTATACACTTGACTTTGATAGTAAGTTACCGGATGTTTCCCTGTTTGAGTTTGGAACCGTTACGTATAAGCTTAGCGGATATTCGAGCTACGCACATGCAAATATCATGATAGATACGGTATTAGGAACGATTGTTTCAACACCTTTTTCTGTTCGAATTGACGCTACTGCAAACAGCGGACTTGGCGGAAAAATCGAAATTACGGTGACGAGCGACAATTATGAGGAATTCAAGATTGTGATTGATGTTGTTGTTACTGATGAAGCTACGGTAATTATCACGGCGACGGTGAGCGACACAACGTACAACGGTGATGAGTACGATGGTATTAGCGACATCGTTATGACGCTGGACAATACGGATATTATTCTTCCCGACGTGCCGACAGCAACTTATGAGGGGGTCGGCGGCACAAGTTATGGACCGTCTTCCACGCCGCCGACTGATGCGGGCGATTATAAGGTGACACTTGACGCGCCCGGACTGTATAGCGGCACGGTAGATTACACTTTCACTATCCAAAAGAAGGAACTTGTGGTTAGGACGGATGATATCTACATAAAGCGCAACGCGGCACTGCCCACACCGACGATTATTGTCATCGGTGTTGATGATGCAAGCGGTATCTTCGACGTGCAGCCTATTGCGGAGCTGAATGTTGCAAATAGCGACTCACTTGGCGAATCTTCAATTACGTTTTCTACGCTTGCTGAGTTGACAGCCGAGATGAAAAAGAATCATGAGCTGACACATGAAACGGGATATTTACGTATTGTTGATGCGTATCCGTTCTGCGATGTTATTAATGTCGTAAAGCCGTCGGGCGCGACTATTAGCGGGATGAATATCACCGCAACTGTTCGTAGTTGGGGGCAGCAGATTGATGTAATCGTTAGCGAGGGTGCGACATGGGCGCTTTATAGTGACCCCGACTGCACCGAGATTACGAAAATCGCAAATTCGACAATGAGTCTTGCGATGGGCGAAAACACGGCGTATATAAAGGTCACCGCTGAGGATGGCACGACGACGAAAATTTATATGGTTACAATAACGCGGCTTGCATCGGATGTAGGCGGTTACGTGCCGCCGCTTAATCCGCCCGAGCCAACCCCTGATCAGCCTGATGAGGACAAGGATTCTCAGTTCATAGATATTGAGGATCACTGGGCGAAGGATGAGATTGAGTTTGTTGTCGAGCAAGGCTTGTTCAACGGCATGAGCGATACGATTTTTGATCCGAACGGTAGCATGACGCGTGGAATGTTTGTGACAGTCCTCGGCAGAATGTCCGGCGCGGATGTCAGCGGGTATGAGACGAGTGATTTTGCTGATGTTGCTGACGGAAAGTATTACACACCTTACATCGGCTGGGCACATGAGTATGGTATCGTACTTGGTATTGGGGATAATCGCTATGCACCTGACCGTCCGATTACGCGGCAGGAGATGGCGCTGATTATGACGCGATACGCCGAATTTGCGGGGTTTGAGTTGACGCTTTCGCCGTATAGCACATTTGCAGATGACAAGATAATCAGCGAATGGGCGTACGATGCCGTGGTCACGATGCAGCGTGCGGGCATTATGCTTGGCGATACGCAAAACAAGTTCAATCCGCACAAAAACGCGACACGTGCCGAGGTTGCGACACTTCTTACGAGATATCTGAAAATTGGTACAGGGTCTTAGTTTGGTACAGTTTAAATTGGATTCTATGAATTGAGACTCCACAGCAACACCCGGAAGCTTTGCATTGCAAAGCTTCCGGGTGTTCTTATAATTGACTGTCCAATTTGGATTTTACTTGCTACAACTTTTCTTTAGTTCAGAGTGTATGAACACTACTGTGATTTGAATGCCCTTCCATTTACAGGTCCTGCTTCTTGCATCTATTTTCTCGCAATGCCCTCAGACCCTTATTGACAATAAGAATTATTACTGTATACTATTATTATAATAAAACTACAAGGAGGTAATTATGGCAACTATCAAAGATTTTAACCGCTTTGGAGAAGAAATCGAACGCAGTCTCAATATGCGCGAGGCGCCGGTCGCAATGAAGCTATTGTACGAGGGCGACGCAATTCCCGCGGATTGCTATTCCCTCTATGAGAAAACAGGCAAGCACTATGCCATGTGCCAGGCGATGACGCTCGTTCGCCGCCGCAGCAAATCCGTATACATGCTCAAGGAGGATCACTGGTGTCTTTGGCCGCTGATTTCATACGGCATCACAGAGCTTGAGGAGGTCGATTACGAGCTCCTCGGCGGCAACCACTTCTATAAGGACCGCGACATCAGCCATAAGTATTTCCGTAAGGAGTACCCGCGCCTTAAATCCGATAGAAAATGCGTCGGTTTCGCGATGGCGCCGCTGGATACGTGTACCTTCGAGCCGGATATGGTTTGCATTTACTGTTCCGTCGCCCAACTGCGCACACTGCTTATGGCATCGAAATACGAATCGGGTTTGATTGCAAATTCTGCGCTCGATACATGCGCTTCGTGTGTGCATGGGCAGATTCCCGTGTTGAATGGCACGGCTCCGTATAATCTGAGTATCCCCGACCCGGGCGAGTATGAGCGCGGTCTGTGCGACGAAAATGAGATGATATTTAACGTCAGCGGCGATAGGATTGAGGAGCTGGCACAAGGTCTCGCCTCGCTCAACAGAATCGGGTTCGGCTTTGGTCAGCTCAATATGGATATGAAGCTCGACTATGCCCGCCCCGAATTTTATAATAGCATGTTCGAAAAATGGGGGCTTGAGCGCGGTGAGCTCTGGTCGCCCGGCGAGCGTTAAAAGAGCCGCTATGACAAGAGCTGAAATATTAAATCAAGTAGGCAAAGCCGCGGCAGAGGCTCAGATTCGTGACGATGTTTGCTCCCGCAGTACGCTGATTGGTCTAAAAACATATTTTGACTGGATTCCGGACGAGATTATCCGCGCCTCGCTCTCGCTCTGCGGCGGCGCCGGAGCATCCAGCGGAAGCTGCGGCACGTATACATGCGGACTGTTGGCAATCGGCTACCGCTTTAATCCTCCGTTGGAGGAGGAGCTTGCAGACCCCGAAAAGCAGGGGATTGCCGTTGAGAAATTCTTCGAATTTCGCGACCGCTTCATCAAGGTAATGGGCACAACTATGTGTCCGGAGCTGCATAAACAGGTGTTTGGGCGGAGCTACATATTCACGAATTCGGAGGATGCGGAGGCTTATGCTAAAGTCACCGATCACCATATCAAGTGCGCCGATGTTGTCGAGCGCGCAACGCGCGTCGCCGCCGAAATGCTTCTTGATTACGACGAAATAACGGAATAAGCAAAGCCCAAAAGCATACCTTTTTCCAAAAACTGAAGTTCGCATCTATTACAAAAAAGCTATATTTTGGCGGTTATACATGCCGCTAAAGTATAGCTTTTTCGCGCCGCCGGATAATACGATTTTTGCCACTGCCGGAGCGAGTTTTTACCGTAATACCTTAAACTACCAAGGCGCACTTGCCGACATGGGGGTTCTTGCAACATTCAAACGTGGCAGAGCCTCTTGCTTGATGGAAAATTTGAGAAAAGGCAATTAATTTAGCCGCTCCGCATCCAAGTGTATGGGTGCAGAGCGGCTAAATTGCTGTTATAGCGCTTGAGGCTATACTATGAGATTAATTTGCTTGTCCTAAAATTGATTAGCAGCTACTGCGCAATACGGTCATACTGCTCTAGTAATTTCAGGAATTCCCAGCGGTATCCGTCGCGATCCTGCCCGAGACTACCCTCGGCAAGCGTTTTAACATCGCCGAGTGTGAGGTCGTTCGTGTATTGCGAATCGCGCAGCAGATGTCCAAATGCCGCGACCGAGCAGGCAAAGCGGAAGTCAGAACTGCCGTTTGCAACAATGTTCTCAAAGAAAACCGGCTGTGTAATGAGGTTGCTCGTATCCTCACCGGGGTTTTTATAGCGCAGGCGAATTTCAAATAGCTCGTCGGCAAAATTGGTTGTGACAGGTTGGTACGGAGTATATTTGCTATCCGTCGTTATATTCGGCCCGTGCAGTTCAAGCTCAAACATCATTATAACATCGGTTCCAACGCCGATTTCGCCGGCATCTTTTGTGTCATCATCAAAATCCTTGTTGCTGAGCTGACGGTTTTCGTAGCCGATAAGGCGGTAGCTTGCAACATTCTGCGGGTTGAACTCAATCTGCGCCTTAACATCGTCGGCGATGGTGAAAAGATTCGCGGAAAGCTCGTCAACAAGAACCTTTTTCGCGGTGTGCAGGTCGTTGATGTAGGCGTAGTTTCCGTTACCCTCTTTAGAGAGTGTCTCCATAAGATCGTCTCGGATATTCCCCGTTCCGAAGCCGAGTATGCTCAGGTAAACGCCGTTGCCGCGCTTTTCGGCGACAAGCTTCGCAAGATCCTTGTTGGAGGATACTCCGACGTTAAAATCGCCGTCAGTTGCGAGGATTACGCGGTTGTTTCCGTCCTCTATGAAGTTCTTCTCGGCAAGTGCATAGGCGGTGTTGATACCATCCGCACCCGCTGTAGAGCCGCCCGCACTAAGATTTTCAATGGCGGTCAAAATAAGCTCCTTATTGTCGCCCGTTGCTCCGTCAAGAAGCACGGCAGAGCGTCCGGCGTAGGTAACGATGGAGACGCGGTCATCCTCGGTCAGAGTATCGACCAGCAGACTAAACGCCTGCTTCAAAAGCGGTAGTTTGTCATAGGAATCCATCGAGCCGGAGGTATCAATCAAAAACGTGAGATTACTACGCGGCAGCTCGTTCTTGTCGATATCCACGCTTTTTACGCGGATAAACGCCATATAGCGGTCGGCATTAAAGGGCGAGGGACCAACCTCAGCATAAATCGCAAAGGGGTCATTTGAGAACGTCATTTCGCCGTCGTATTTAAAGTAGTTGATAAGCTCCTCGGTGCGAACGGCGTCATGCGGAGGCAGGTTACCGCTTTCGATATAGCGCTTTACATTGGTGTAGGCGGCGGTGTCCACCTTCAGGGAGAAGGTAAGCGTGGATTCGTGCTCAGTGGATTTTGCGAGGTTCTCATCAATTGTCAGATACGACTCGCCTTGGGATACGTCGGGGTAACGTCCCGCTTCGCTTGGAGCTGAACCGTTCCAAGTATTTGGAGGCGGTGCGTAGTTGGGCTCGCTATCGGAATAAGGGTCGTATTTCTGCGCGGCACAGGCGGCAAACAGCGACAGCATAAGGGCAAGCAGGGTGAGGATTACAATACTCTTTTTCATTTTTCTTTCTCCTTTTGGCTATTTTTAGATGTGCTACGTTAATGTAAACCCATAAATAACCAAAAACATTACAGAAGTTGATAAATTATTTTTACAAAAAAACTTCGCCGAGCTCAAGCAGTGTATTTATATCGTACCGGCAGGTGAGCTCGTAAACAACCTCATCGCGCTGGAAGGTCAGCAGGTTATAACTATCAGTTTGTGTGCCGTAAACCACCTTGTCGCCGAGCGTAATCGCGGTCAGTCCGCTCGTATCCGACAGTGTGGCGTTTTCCAGCGTAATCACCACGTCGTCCATATAGGCGTGCTCAATATAATAGACGCTCTTTCCGTTGTCGAGCTCAAATCCGCTCTCGGTAAAGCCCGCGGGCAGAGTCGCCGACAAGGGAATCGCCGCCGCCGGTGTCGGCGCGGGGGAGTCTGACATATCGGATTGCGCCGGAGGTGAATTACCTGCAACATCGGGAGAGAATAACCCGCTGCGGATTGCAAAGGGGAGAAACAACGCAATCGCAAGACATGCCGCAAGCGCGGTTATGATACGCAGATACGGTCTGCGCTTTTCCGCGGCGATTTGCTGGCGAACGCGCCGCTCCAACCTGTCGGTTGGCGGGAGCGCACCGGGGGAGCGGTCAAGCATTGTCTGCTCGTCCCGCAGAGCTTGCCCGTATTGCTCAGTATATTTTTCTGCTATTTCGCGGAACAGCTTATCATTCAAACCAATCCCTCCTCCCGTAAAAGTGCGGCTAATTTAGTTTTCGCACGGTGCAGACGCACCGTGACATTATTTTCCGTGATACCAAGCAAGCGCCCGATTTCGCGGTGCGGCAAATCTTGAGCGTACTTGAGCAGGAAAACGCCTTTTAAATCCTCGCCCAAGCGGTCAACGATTTTATAAATATCCTCGGAGGACAGCGCGGATATAGTCTGCGCCTCAAGGTTGAAATCGTCCTCCAAATTTTCGTCGAACTCCTCAAAGATGTAGTTCTTTTCGCGCTGAAGCATTGTAAGCGCGACGTTTTTCACAATAGTTACAATAAACGCGATAGCCTTATTGCTTGTGGGGTCGTCAATTTTGTGGAGGTTTTTATATATGCGAATGAAAGCCTCACTGGCGGCATCCTCCGCGAGCATGTAGTCCCGCAATATGCCGTATGCCTTGTGCAGCATAAGCTTTTTGTAGGTTTGAAATATGTATTCAAATTTATCGCGTTCCTGCTCCGAAGAAAACGTGAGAATCAGAATCAAGCTCTGCCACCTCGCTCCCCCTCATAAAGAATAACCGTAAAAGTAACAAAAACATTACAGCTTTCATGAAAAAATAAAAAGATTCGCACCGTAGCTCAATGATGTAGCCGCCAATCGGCATAGAGCTATTATAGCACGAATCGCACAGAATTCAAAGCAAATCCGCCGCCCTTTTAAGACTTTAACCTGTACAGAGTAAAATACTGCACCCCCGAAAGCATTTAGTTTTCGGGGGTGTTTAATCGTCATTCCATTATAACTCTTGCTTCCCTCCCTACACCACCTGCACACTGCTGCTGTTAATGCGGTAATACGTCTCGCCGAATTCGTCATACGGCTCGAAAACGCCGACAATCTCGACCTCGGTATCCGTCTCGGGGAAATCGCCGCCGCCGACCCACAGGAACTCCAGCCCGCCGGAGCAACACGCCGTCGCATCTGGGATAATCGCAAAATGGTACCACTGCTCAGTCGGCTCGTAATAACCGGAGGCGTAAAGCCCGCGCAGTTTAATCGTCTTGCCCACATACGCGTCCGGGTCAGACATAATGTTATAAACCTCGGCGTAAATCATCGTACTGCTCAGCAGAGTTAAGTCAACGTCCGCGCTGCCACTTTTCAAGTTGGGCGGCATAGTCTCACCCGGCTCCGCCGCAGGTGCTGGCGTATCATTTGCCGTCGGTGAAGGCGAGCCGGCAAGAATATCCTCAACACTCGGAGCCGCGGAAACCGAGGGAATCTTGGATGCTGCCCCCTCCGCCGCACAACCGGCAAAAAGCGAGAGGCAAAGAGCCAAAATCGCAATAAGAACTACAAGTTTCTTCATTTTCTACCTCCAAAAAGCAATCCGATAATACTGAACAAAATGAATCCGGCGATGTGTACCGCAACGATTGTCGAGCCAACGGGCGTTCCCAGCAAAATCGACGCAATAATCCCCGCCGCCGAGCAAACGACAGAATTAATTACAGAGCAAATTACAACGGCACGAAAGCTCTTAAAAACGCGCATAGACGACAGCGCGGGAAAAATCACGAGCGCCGAAATCAACAGCGACCCGACAAGATTCATCGCAAGCACAACGACGATTGCCGTTATGACAGCAATCAGCAGATTGTAGCGGCTCGCCCTAGTGCCGGTCGCCGTTGCAAAATCCTCGTCAAATGTCACGGCGAATATCTTGTTGTAAAACAGAATAAATATTGCAATCACGACAATACTCAGCCCGATACAGATGAAAACATCGCTTGATTTCAGCGTCAAAATCGACACCGAGCCAAACAGCGTAGCACAAACATCACCCGTCAAATTCGCGGATGTCGAGAACAGATTCATCAGAAGATACCCAATCGCAAGCGAGCTCACGGACAGGATTGCGACGGCGGCATCGCCTTTGATTTTCGCGCTTTTGCCCACTCGCAGAAGCAAAATTGCGCATATCACAGTCACCGGAGCCGTTATAATAATGCTGTCCGCAAGATTCAAAACGGTAGCGATTGCAACCGCGCCGAACGCCGCGTGCGACAGCCCGTCACCGATAAATGAAAACCGTTTCAGCACGAGCGTCACCCCTAAAAGCGCGGAGCACAACGCAATCAAAACGCCGACAATCAGCGCGTACCGCACGAAGGGATACGAAAAATACAGCACAAGCTTGTCAATCATTTCGCACCTCCGTTCGGGACGACATAATCCTCGCGCCGCCCGCAAAACAGCGGCGTCGCGCCAACATGCAGAATGTGACTTGCGTACCTCGTCGCCGCCGAGATATCGTGCGAAATCATGACGATTGTGATACCGCTCTCGCGGTTCAGGCGCTCAATAATGCTGTACATTTCCGCCGTCGCCGCCGGGTCAAGCCCTGCAACAGGCTCATCGAGCAGTAGGAACTTCCGCGTCGCGCAAAGCGCCCGCGCCAACAGAACACGCTGTTGCTGACCGCCTGAGAGCTCGCGATAGCACCGGCGGGCGAGCGTGGCGATACCGAGTCGCTCCAT
>JGI994J12354_10001423_pt1 | contig 24104 bp, 25 predicted proteins | sample IntmicLarv3ML3BL_FD_12354 | JGI IMG/M metagenome (IMG submission 12354)
CCCTTGATTTCACCGTTCTATCTCTATGTTATTTTGAGAAATATTCTCTCGCATTCTGAGAATAATCGATGATGCCAGAGACAATACTGGCAATTCAAGAAGAGGGCCGATTACCAACACCAATGCTATCAGGGGACTGTCAGGGAAAGCCGCAACCGCAATAGCTAACGCCAAGGGGGAATTCCTTGCTAATGTTGTGAAGGTCAATGACGTTGTATCATCAAAAGAGAAGCCTAGTTTTCTGCCGATCATCTGAGCGATCACAAAATTGACCAAGAAGAATATCCCCAACGGTACGAACATCCTGACCAACATTGAAGGATTGTCCACCATTGCATCGCCCTGAGATGCGAACATTGCAACAACGGCAAAACAGAGAAACAATAATTGAAGATTGTCCCCTTGCGCATTCAGTATCCTTTCGGATCTTTCTTTCTCTCCGATCCGATTGATCACGAACCTTGTCAGATTGGCAAGCACAAGCGGAATTACCAGCACGTATACGATGCTAAACAAAATCGATCCCATATCAAGATGTGTTCCCGATCCCACGAACAACATCAGATATACAGGTAGTAGGAGAACCTGTATTATCAGATTCATGGGCAGTATCGCAGAGCTGAGCGGAACATTTCCTTTCGCGATACCGGTGAATACGAGGTACCAATCCGTACACGGTGTCACCAGCAACATGAGGAATCCAATACGCATATCCATGGACTCTCCGAGGAACAGATATCCCAAAAGAACCGCGAACATAGGGGTCCAAACAAAATTCATAAGAAGAGAGGTAGCAGCGAATTTCGTATTCGTGAACGATTTACCGATATCTCTCAGGTCTATCTTCAGGAAAACAAAGAAGAGAAGTATCATCAGGAATGGTTCTATCAATCCTCCTGCATTGTCAGAGAAGAACAGATTCTGCCCCAAAAATATCCCGATGCAAGCGGCCGCGATTATTATCACGGGCTGCATTTTAGATATCAAACCTGGACCTTCTGCCAAAAATACACCTGAAATCCAATCATAATGATGGAATAAAAACTAAATGCCCTCTCTTGGAAGAAGTTTATATATTTGTTATTCATTTGAATAATTGTTCAAATGTTCAATAATTCAAATGAGAAAAAAGAACAGATAAGTATTGCCGGATGCGTCAGCAGTCATTCCGATGACATAAAAAATGCAAAAGCAAATATGCTGGACGATCGTATCGTTTATGACCTGTCCGATCTATTCAAGGTGCTTTCAGACAGTACTCGTCTCAAAATACTGTGGTCGATGGAAAACGGCGAATTGTGCGTATGTTGCATATCAGAAGTTGTAAACATGTCTGTATCCGCAGTCTCTCATCAACTTAAGACTCTAAAACAAGCTAACCTCATCAAATCAGAGAAAAAAGGGAAGAACGTGTATTATTCCCTTAACGATGACCATGTGAAGGACATATTGGAGATCGCATTGGAACATATGTGTGAGTGATCATATGAAGTATAACTACAAATTGGAAAATCTTGACTGTGCGAATTGTGCTGCAAAAATGGAAGAAGCCGTTAGAAAAATTGATGGCGTGATATCATCGAAGGTCGTTTTCATGACCGCACGTCTCACTATTGAATCTGAGCCCTCGGACATTACTACAATTGAAGAAAAGGTTGACAAAGCTATTAGAAAAATTGAATCGAACGTCAGAATGAAAAGGGTGTAGGCTTGTTCGGTGTCAGAACGATATCACGAATCCTGTTATCTGGAGCATTACTTGCTGTCGGCTTGCTGATCGATGAGGAAAAGATCGCGATCGTCATTTTCATCGCTTCGTGTCTGATAATAGGATATTCAACGTTCATTGACGCTTTGAGAAGTATCTATAACAAAAACCCTTTCAACGAAAATTTTCTTATGACCGTAGCCTCGATAGGGGCCTTTGCAATATCGGAGTATCCGGAAGGCATTGCCATCCTTCTATTCTACCAGGTGGGCAAATTATTCGAAAGTTATGCAGTGGACAAATCCCGCAGATCCATCAGATCGTTGATGGATCTTATGCCAGATGTTGCCAATCTTCTCACAGAAAATGGCATAATAGAGACAGATCCAAGCGATGTCTCTGTCGGAGACCTGATCGTGATCCGTCCGGGGGAATTGATACCGCTGGACTGCGAGATCACAGAAGGTGCTTCCTTCATTGATACCTCCTCCATCACAGGAGAATCCGTTCCCAGAAGTGTTTCGGTTGGAGACCATATCTTAAGCGGATGCATTGTGGTCAACGGTGTCCTCACCGCAAGAGTAACCTCGGAATATGGAGATTCGACTGCATCAAAGATCATCAGTATGATAGAGGATGCATATGGCTCTAAGTCAAGATCGGAAAACTTCGTCACTAAATTTGCAAGATATTATACCCCCTTGGTGGTCCTCTCGGCATTGTTACTGGCCCTCATTCCTACTCTGCTGGGTCATCCATTCGAAGTATGGCTGTATCGTGCATTGACATTCCTTGTGATATCCTGTCCGTGTGCATTGGTGATCTCCATACCGTTAGCATTTTTTGGGGGTATTGGCGGTGCATCCCGCATGGGGATATTGGTCAAAGGAGGAAATTATCTCGAAGCATTAGCAGGAGTGGATACCGTTGTGTTTGATAAGACTGGCACATTGACAGAAGGAACATTCGATGTCGAGAAAGTGTGCCCTGTATCATTGCCTGGGGAAGAGCTCCTCAGACTTGCCGCCTACGGAGAATTCCATTCCACGCATCCCATTGCAAAAAGCATAAAGGATGCATATGGAAAGAACATCGACGAAACGCTGATCAAAAATTCGGAAGAAACGGCAGGTTCAGGGATAGCTTCACAAATTGATGGACACAGGGTGCTTGTCGGAAACGGCACAATGATGTCAAAGTTCGGAATCCGATATGAACAACCGTATGACTTCGGAACGACCGTATTCATTGCCATCGATAATGAATATGCCGGTCACATCCTGATCTCGGACCGCATAAAAACAGATTCAAAAGATACGGTATCCCAACTCAAGAAAATGAGAATTCGAGATGTATGCATGCTCACCGGGGATCTGGATCACGTAGGTAAACACGTGGCAGATTCGATTGGCATAGATAGAGTGTACACCGAACTGTTACCCTCAGATAAAATGAAGATCGTGGAGAGCCTCATCCTGGAAAACAGAAAGGTATCCTTTGTCGGTGATGGCATCAACGATGCACCGTCCTTGGCAAGATCTGATGTAGGTATTGCAATGGGGGCAATGGGGTCCGATGCAGCGATAGAAGCTGCAGATATCGTCATTTTGGATGACGTGCCTTCCAAAGTACCTATCGCAATAAGGATAGCCAAGAAAACCAGGTCCATTGCTATCGAGAACATCATCTTCGCGCTAGGTGTCAAGGCTTTGTTCCTCATATTGGGAGCACTCGGATACATAACGATGGTGGAAGCTGTGTTTGCCGATGTAGGGGTCGCTGTGATCGCGATCTTGAACTCCATACGTACTTTGAGAACATCTCACTACGAAAAGAACATATAAATCTACTATCATTATGATAGTATGGTCAAAGGAAATCTCGGAGCGATCGTCTGTCCAATTCTCGAAGATGAATTGGTTTACAACCTTTCGAACGACGGAGAAGAGAAGAATATATTCCTGCTTGATAACGATAACAACAAAGATATCTCGATCAAATTGACCAGAAATGGGTTGAAATATAAAGTACTGGACGAGCGCATGTTCATGAATGGCATGGAAACATTGCCAGAAAACGCATTTAACATCATCATACTGATGAAGGATATGGGTTTGCATGCTGAACCCGAGATCCTCAAAAGTAACCTCAGGGAGACGCTTACCTTCATGCAGTCCCATGTGGACGCATTCGTATTGTATTATGGATTGTGTGGAAATGCGAACAAAGGATTAGAGGATTGGACTGCAGAAAATCTTTCCAAACCTGTGACCATATTCCGGGATTCTTCAGGCAAAATGTGTGACGATTGTATTGGAATTGCTGTTGGAGGCACCGAAAAATACTACAGTCTTCAGAAAAAATATACCGGTGTTCTTTACTACACGCCGGCAATGGCCACCAAGTGGAAGGATTTCTTCACTACCAATGACATGTTCAGAGGAGTGGAGTCAAAGAATTACGACCGAATAAAAATGGTACTTGAGATGTGTGATTATCACGATGTTCTCATGGTTCCCACAGGATTAGGCGACGAAAAGGAATTCGAGGATTCCCTTAAAGAATTCGCAAAGGAATTCGATTTCAATATCAAATATCTTGAACCCGGATGGGTGACGCTAGAACCCACGGAAAGGATATACAAAGATGCGAAAGCTTCTCTCACCCATTGATCACAGATATCATAGATCTAACCTCACCCACGGGTGATTTTTTACTTTTAGATACAAAATAATCAAGTAATCATCTGATTATCATGGTACCATGAGTGATAAGAAGAGCACAGGACAAAAGCTTGAAGAGAAGCTTCTTATGAAGCCGAAAAACCTTGGCGAGACCAACACATCTCTTTTGGATCAGGCGAATGAATTCTGTGAGGAATACAAGAAATTCCTTAACAACAAGACCGAGAGGGAGGTCGTAGAGTACACTGTCCCTATCCTGAAGAAAAAGGGATATAAGGAATTTCAACCCGGGAAGAAGTACTCTCCGGGTGAGAAGTTCTTCATGAACAACCGTGACAAGACCCTGATAATGGTCACATTGGGGAAACGTCCTGTATCCGAAGGATTGAGGATAGGTGTAAGCCATATCGACAGTCCAAGACTTGATTTCAAACCCAATCCGCTCTTTGAAGACACCGATATGGCATATTTCAAGACCCATTATTACGGTGGGATCAAGAAATACCAATGGACTGCCATACCTTTATCGCTTCATGGGGTCGTGTCCTTATCCAACGGCAAAAATGTGAAGATCACCATCGGAGAGGACGAAGGTGACCCTGTATTCTGTGTCACAGACCTTCTTCCACACCTTGCCATGAATCAGATGAAAAAGACTGCTTCAGAGGTCGTTGAAGGAGAACAACTCAACATCCTGATCGGATGCTGGCCTTTCGATGACGAAAAGATCTCGGGAAAGGTAAAATTGAACATAATGAACATACTGTTCGAAAAATACGGAATAATCGAAAAGGACTTCCTTGCGGCCGAACTCTGTGCAGTTCCTGCCTTCAAACCCATTGATATCGGATTGGACAGATCTATGATAGGGGCTTACGGGCAGGACGACAGTGTATGCGCATACACCAATCTGATCGCAGAGATCGAATGTAAAGACCCTGAATATACCACTGTGACTGTCTTCGCTGATAAAGAGGAGACAGGATCAGACGGCAATACGGGAATGAGATCATTCTTCTTCAGAGATTTCCTGGAGGACTTCGTATCTGCATACGATATTCAGGCAAGACATGTCCTCAAGAGATCGATGTGCCTGTCCTGTGATGTCAACGCTGCAGTGGACCCTGCATTTGGTGAAGTATTCGAGAGGAACAACTGTTCATTCCTGAATCGTGGTCCCGTTGTATCCAAATACACCGGAAGCAGAGGAAAGTATTCCACCAATGATGCATCCGCAGAGACCATGGGATTCCTTCGAAGGATCCTTGACGATGCGGATATCCCCTGGCAAGTAGGTGAATTGGGAAAAGTGGATATCGGTGGTGGCGGAACGATCGCCTCTGAAATTTCCATCCATAATCTAGACACAGTGGATGTTGGAGTGCCTGTACTTTCAATGCATTCGCCCTTGGAGATCACATCGAAATCCGATGTGTATCTTCTTTACAAAGCAATATCCGCATTCTATAACAGCAAACTTCCCAAGAAGTGAGGCAACCCCTCACTTCTTATACCCAACGTAGATATTCACAGCCCCAAACGTTTTCACATAGAATTTTGTGTTGGTGAATCCTGCATCAATGAACTTTGAGATCATATCCTTTCCGTGCGGGAACCCTTCTACCGATGATGTCAACCATTCGTAAGCCGGATATTTTCCGTCTATGGCCTTACCCTTGTCATATTTTCTTCCGAGCTTAGCAACTCTGTATTTCATGTGCATTTCATAGAAGAAAAGAACGATCCGATTCTTAGGTTTAGAAAGTTCGGCAACAACCGCCACTCCGCCAGATCTCAACACCCTGTGCATCTCATCTATCGACTTTTGAATATCTGTAACATTCCTGAGCATATACCCAGATGTGACTACATCAAAGGATCCTTCATAGTATTCAAGATCCAATGCATCCCCGATCATGAATTTAACAGGCTTCGGAAGATCACGATCTTTCATTTTTTTCTCAGCGAGTTCCAACATCTTGGGAGTAATATCGACACCTATCACCTCTCCTTTCTCGCCTGCATTTTTCGATAATAGGAATGCTATCTCTCCTGTGCCAGTGCCGATATCGATACATCTCTTTCCCTGGATATTGCCGGCTTTTTTCATCATGAATTTGTGCCAGCCTTTGATCATACCCATTGACATGATATCATTCATTTCATCATAGTATGATGCTATCTCTGTGAACACATCCTTCACATACTCTTCCTTGCCTTCGAATTGTGTTCCGTTGTGTTTTACATCGACCGACATCATATCATCCCCGAGAGTGCATAATATTCTATTAAGTATCCTGCTACTAATAAAACACCAAAGTGCCAGTTAAGCTTGAAAGACAAAGGCACTAACAAAATATTGCTGTTTTTATTCTCATTTATCCTTTGCCCATTCTTTATCAGTCTATACATGTCTATCAAAGAAATAAATGCCAATCCGCAGGTCCATGGCAATATCCCAAAGACGATCGCAACAAGAAGAATGGGGAACGATATCACATTAAGGAAATAGTACAACTTCAAACTGCCTTCGTGGGAAAGGAAACTCGACAATGTCTTCACACGTGCCTTCTTGTCCTCATAGTAATCTCTTGTCTCATTTCCACTTAATACTGCAGTCAAGATGAATGCGTTCGGAAGAGACATTATCAATACTTCCCATGACAATAACCCAGACATCACATAATATGTTCCCATCGGCATGAGTATTCCCATCATGAAGAATACGCTTATCAGTCCCATTGCATGATATTTGTACGATATCCCAACTGTATAGAGGCCTGCTCCTGCAAGTCCAAGGATTCCGAAGAGGAGTATGCCCCATCCGATGTACCAAATGAATACAAGACCGCAGAGTGCCGTTATACCCAGACACATCATTCCCATAAAAAGAATAGATTTAGGTTTGATCTTTCCCGTAACCAATTCAGGAGACCTCGTTTCATTTTCTATTGTATCGGTACCTTTGACAAAATCACCGTAAGTGTTAAGGAGATTGGCTGCCGACTGCAGAAGACATCCGCATACAACGACCATCAAAAAGATCCACCAACAAAAATATTCATCGTGATACGCAATGACACCACCGATAAGAACAGGAATGACTGCCCCATGCAAGGACCACGGCCTGAATGCATTGTACCATCCTGATTTTACTGGTTTGATCTCTTCCATCGAAGTCCAGAATGTTTGCTCTGTTATGTAGATTACGCCCAACATCAACAATGATTAACTCTTCTGAAAGAGAAAAATTCTGAAAAAGATATTATATGTTTCATCGATACGCTGATATGAGATTAATCACACTGATCTCCAGCAGCGCATTTATGATGAGTCTCGCTTTGGCGGTCTCCCTGACAACAAACTTCACGGATCTGTTTCCGGGAGATGTTTTCAATTCCGATGTCAGAAGCAACCTCACCATATTGTTGTTGGCAGTGATGATGACCATATCACTTTCGAGGATCCCAGGAAAGAATCTCAGCCCTGCAAAAAATCCAAAATCTTTGATAAGAAGTTTAATGCTGGGTCTTGTTATCTCATCTCTCATTCCCATTGCAGGTTATCTGATTCTGAAGAACACAGAATATGCGGATTATGCTGCAGGCCTGGTATTCATTGCTGCAACACCTTTTGCAGCATCTGTAGCACCTCTGTCCCTGATACTCAGAGGCGATCTGGAACATGCCCTTAGATCCACGATCTATGTCTATATCGCTGCATTAGCTTGGATACCTTTCGTGGTCTATGCCCTTCTCGGAGAGACCGTAGATATGGAAAATCTCATCATAACTGTGATAGAGATTATCGGTATACCCCTGATCGCATCGAGATTCTTAACGCGCATAAAAATCGACAAACAGATCATGGCAGTTGTGATGAATTGCATAATATTTTTCCTAGTCTGGCTCTCTGTAAGCTCTACCAATTTCAATTGCGGAATATGGATCATGGTAGCCTTCATGGCGATCGTAGCACTGAGAACCTTCGGTCTCGGGAATGCAGTAGAGATCGTCGAAAGAAAAGCAGGGATCGGATGGTCTCAACGTGTCACTGATATTCTGATGACATCATACAAAAACAAAGGTATAGCTATCGCCCTTTGTGTTGCCACGATGGGGCCATTGGTTCCTTTGGCGATGGTTGCGATTCGCATCGTCCATTGTCGTCGAGATCTGTTGGGTCGTGTTCATGGATTCAGTATTGTTCTCCAAGAAAAGGATGAACAGGGAGCTAGCAAAAGAAGGAGTGTCAGAAATCAGTAATCCTTGAGATCTGTCTATAAGATAATTCCGTGATCTTATCATCTTTGCCGGGTTTCCCGTATAGCATTTCCCCGTTAGGATCATAGGATCTTTTTTTCCTTATCTCATTATTTGCCATATTCGCATAACAATAAACACAATCGTGATGACAGGTATCGTAATGCCCGATATCCACCATTTTAACACATTTACACCTGTCACGTAAAGGTGGTGAAATCTCACTTGGGACTCCTAGTCTTGCCATGTAATCCTTATCCACACACCCCTTTGATGTTATGCCGTATCGTGAAAGGTCGACATCTGCACAGCAATAATTCAATTGCATTCCCCTTTCCTTAACGGAATCGGACATCATCTCACCTATCTCATCCACGTTGACGAGGATATCTCTCCAATTGTCCCGCCGTCTCTCAATCCCTCTAATTTCTTGTGTATGTCCACTGTCCCAAATATGCATCTTTCAGTATACCCTTGGAGTTCCTCACATAACAAATCGAATTTACTATGATGGTATTCGACGTCGTATCTATCATTTATGATCACAGGGTCATATCTCCATGTCATACTTTCTTTTCCTATCTTATCAGAGATCTCTTTGAACGAATCGAGGATGTTCACTACGTGTGGTATATTGGGTTCCAAGTCCTTCCCGTAAGGGTTTATGGTTATCTGAAAACAATATCGCATCCCCATGTCAGATATCTCATCAAGATATCTGATCATCGGACGAGGGTCCTTTGACATGAATACCAACATATCAACTCTTTTCGGATCGAGATTTATTTTGTAAATGACCTCTCTGCACACAGGATTTCTGGTCAGAACATACCCTGACCGCAACCTGTTCATCATCCATTCTGAATGAAATGCGGGTATGTCTGTCCTCCTGCTAGCACTGATTATCATGCATAATGGTAAAAGAAGAGGACATAAATATTCATAAGGTCTTGATAAACATATGACTGAAGGTGGAATAAGGACGTTCATCACCATAATCGGGACCATGAGTGTCACCGATGATGACGATGGTAACATCACCGGTCTTTACCTTCCCAACTGTAATCTCCCCGCCATGATGGACAGTGATTCCCCTATCCTAAAGAAGGCAGAGCTTCAGATCAATGAATATTTCTCAGGGAAACGAAAAGTATTCGCTCTTCCAATGTCGATGGAAGGAACAGATTTTCAACTTAAAGTGTGGAACTACATGAAGGGCATACCTTACGGGAAAACAATCTCATATAGTCAAATAGCAAAAGATATAGGACACGAAAAAGCATTCAGAGCCATAGGAACGGCGTGCGGAAGCAACCCCATCCCGATAATAATCCCATGTCATCGCGTACTTGGGACTTCAGGACTTGGAGGTTATCTGGGCGGTCTTGAGATGAAGAAGAAGATACTGGCTCTGGAGGGAATAAAATTTTAATCGATATAAGGAAAGAACTCACTAAGAATTCCGACCCCAAATATACAGAATTCAGTACCACTCTGATACCTAATGCAGGGAAGATCTATGGTGTACGGATGCCTGTACTCCGTAATATCGCAAAAAGAATTTACAAAGAAGATTGGAGATCGTTTTTGAAAGAACCTCCGTCTTCTTATGAAGAAAATATACTCCAAGCCTTGGTCATTTCAAACGCGAAAATGGATACAGACGAACGATTGGCATTCACAAAAGAGTTCGTACCGAAGATTAATAATTGGGCTGTATGCGATATATTCTGCGGCGATTGGAAAGTCACCCCCTCCGAGAAAAATAAACTATGGGATTATTGTCTGGAACTCATCAAGACGGGAGAGGAATTCCCCATGAGGGTGTCTGCAGTGATGATGTTGGGACATTTTCTTGAAGACGATTATATTGATACTGTGCTGTCCATTCTTTCATCTGCCTACCATGAAGGATACTATTTCAAAATGGGCTCTGCCTGGACCCTATCTTACTGTTTCATCAAATACCCAGATAAGACTGAACCTTTTCTTTTCCTGCCCTCGTTGGATAAAGAGATCAGAAACAAAGCCGTGCAAAAGATCTGCGATTCATACAGAGTGGATGAAGAAACCAAAACAAAACTGAAAGAAAAGAAGGCCCGCATCAATTCATGATATCAGCTGATACTTTCGATCATGTGGAATATCTTTTCCGCATTCTCATTGCCGACGCGGGCACCTCTTCTTTCGAGATAGGTCCATCCCCTTTTAGCACATTCTTCCTCGAATGAAAGACTTGTGACAGCGATGACCTTTCCCTCTTGGAACGTGTTGTCTTTAAGGATCATCTCGAACATGCCCTTTGGAACGCATACAACGATCTTATCGAAGTACTTGGATATCAAATTCAATTGACCCAGATAATCTTTTTCTTCCTGTATTCTTATATAGTCCTCTTTGGAGGACATCACATCCTCGTAATTGGTTATCACATAATTTCCAGGTACGAATCCGAATCTTGAGGATATCACTCCGAAAGATACGTCACACATCTTTTCGCCACCTTTGGTCGCGGTGTCAAGTCTGGCGACAAGTTTTTTCACTTCTTCTGCGCGACCTCCGAACATTTCGAATGCACTCGCCAATCCTCTTTTCAAAAACACTGTCGAGTCATTTGTGACGACAAGGACCGACTTCAAGTTCGATAATCTGCTGTTCACGACTTTACACTCCTTTGGATGCGAATCTGTATGCGATACTGCAATTACCCTCCTCGGATACCATGCACGGACCGCGTGGATCAGTCGGTTTACATACCTTACCGAACATCGGACAATCCTGCGATTTTATTATTCCTCTCAGTACCTCTCCGCACATGCATCCCTCAGCCTCTGCTTCCACCTTAGGAGTTTTCAATAATATATCTTTGTGCACCACATTGGCATCATGCTCAGCAAATTCCGGCTTTAACGCCAATGCACTCTTCTTTATCACTGGNAATCCTCTCCATTCCCGATCAACCGGTATGAATGTATCTTCCATGAACTTCCTTGCAATCGGGTTTCCGTGTTCTTTCACAAGACGCGTATACTCATTCTCCACCTCTGCACGGCCCTCATATATCTGTTTTGTCAGCATATATGATGCCATCAGAATATCCAAAGGTTCGAATCCGGCAACAACCTGTGGCACATGGTATCTTTCAGAGAATGTGTGGAATGGATCCAACCCTGTTATCACCGCAACATGTCCGGGCATGATCATCCCGTTGACATTGACCTCACCCATATCGAATATTGCCTCAAGGATAGGTGGACATATCCTGTGACAACTGTACAAACTGAAATTCTTCGGTAATTCCTTTCTCAACGGAACGCATGCCGACGGAGCGGTTGTTTCGAATCCCACAGAAACGAACACCAACGGCCCGTCCTGCTCTGATGCCATCTTCACCGCATCCTCTATGGAATAAACGATCCTGACATCCGCACCATCCGCCTTTGCGTCGAACAGCGACCCTATGGTCGTGGGGACTCTCATCATATCTCCGAATGCTGTCACTGTCACGCCATTACGTGCAAGTGTGATCGCGTCCGCCACCTCTTTACTCGTGGTCACACATACCGGACAACCGGGGCCCTGGCATATCTCGACTCCGGCATCAGCAAGGAGTTCTTCTAATCCGAAACGCACAATCGTGTCCTGGTGTGTTCCACACACGTGCATAAATTTATTGGTAAGTCCCATGTCCTTGATCGCAGCGAGGATCTTTTTTGCTGTCTCCCCGTCTCTGTATTTGAACATCAGCTTTCCTCCTCTATCTCTATCGTTTTGACACAACAGGCCTGTCCCTTGATGACCTTAATGCCCATTCCGCATTCCGGACAGGAAAGTACGGGTATCGATCTGTGATCGTCCTCCCCAAAACTCGCATTCTTCACCGGCCCCTCGTATCTACAATTCTCACATGCGACTTCAATCGCTTCCTCTTCAATTATGAGAGTAGAGCCCTCCAACATCGTATCCTTGGTGATGACTTCAAACGCGAATTCCATCTGTTCTGCGCCCAGGTTCGTTAATTTTCCAATGGTCAGAACAACTTCCGAGACCTTCACCACCTTGTGATTTTCAAGTTCCCGCAGGATTGCCGTCACAAGACCGGACACTATCGATACCTCGTGCATCAACCCCGTATAAGCACACTACCTATATTCCTGTTCTGTCAGCGATGTGAAACGAACATGATGTCATTTAGACTCTTTTATCAAAAAATGATCACACATCTCCCTTACAGAACATCTTTCACAGTGAGGATGGTTCGGAAGACATACCACCTGTCCGTGTCTCACAAGATATCTGTTAATGTCTGACCATCTGTCCTCGGGAGTTATCCTCATCAGTTCGAATTCCGTTTTTATCGGATCTTTGGTGTCAACCAATCCCATCATGTTCGATATTCTGTGAACGTGTGTGTCCACACATACTGCAGGTATTCCCATCGCATAGGCCCTTACACAAGCGGCGGTCTTCCTTCCGACCATTGGCAGAGATACTAACACATCTGTATCCTCTGGCACTTCATGATCGTATTCATCTCTAAGTATCCTGCAGCAATCGATTATTGCCTTTGCTTTCTGTTTTGGAAATCCTGCAGGACGTACAAGTTCTTCGACCGTCTCAACATCAGCTGAAGCTATCTCGTCTATCGAATTGTATCTTTTGAAAAGATTATCAGAAGCCTTTCTGGTATTGTCGTCGCGTGTCCTTTGAGATAATATCGTCGCTATAAGCACATGGAACGGATCACACTCCCACTCAGGATTAAGTCCTTCGGATGATCTCCCGGGATATGCCCCTTTGTCATATTCCGGTGCGAGAATGTTCAATATCCAGCATATGTCCTTTTCAGCCATTTCTTCGCATCTCCTGCCATATGGAACGACCCTGTTACTAATACCAGGTCCTCCCCTCTTATCCTCATTGCGATATCCATCGCATCCGATACATTCTCAGATATCACCACTTCATCGAAATACCTGCGACATATCTCTTCCACTCTCTCCTTTCCGAGGGCACGATCCGAATCGGGAGATGTAACAATCACCTTCTTTGCTATCTTCGAAAGATTCTTCGATACACCGTCGATATCCTTGTCATCCAAGAGTCCGAATACAAGGGTCACTTTATCGTACATCTCACCTATACTCTCAACCAGAACCTTTGATCCTGCGAGGGTGTGTGTAACATCCAGTATTATCGGGAGGTCTTTGACCTTCTCCATCCTGCACGGCCATCTGACCGATCTGAGACCCTCACGGACATTGCATCTCAGAAGCTGTCCGTAAATATCCAATTTGGATACCGCCTCTATTGCCAGAGAAGCGTTCAGCGCCTGATAGCCTCCGGGAACAGATACCTCGTATTCCTCCTCTTTGAATGTGAACAGTGTTCTGTCATACCTCTTCTCTTTCACTACAATGTCCTCCGGAACCACTCGGGTCAGAACCGCACCCTTTTCTTTCGCAACATCCGATATCACCCTGTATGCGGGATTGGCATTCATGGTCACACACGGAACATTCCTTTTCAGGATCCCGGCCTTCTCCGATGCTATCTTCTCTATCGTATCTCCGAGGTATTCCTCATGATCCATACTGATATTGGATATCACACATACCTCGGGAACAATGATGTTCGTTGAATCCAGTCTGCCTCCCATTCCAACCTCTATGACGGCATATTCAACATCATTCTCCTTGAAGTGAAGAAAAGCCATTGCGGTTGTCATTTCAAAGAAGGTCGGTTTCTTTCCGCCTTCTTCCATGGACGTTATGATCGGCCTGACTTTTTCGATCAATGCTGTCAATTCTTCATCTGTTATATCATTCCCGTTGATGGAGATACGTTCATTGAATTCTGTCAAATGCGGGGATGTGTACAACCCTGTTCTGATCCCTGAGGCGCGAAGTATGGATGCGATACATGCACATACCGATCCTTTGCCGTCGGTACCGGCCACATGGATGCATTTCAAATGATCCTGGGGATTCCCCAATTCAGACATTATCTCCTTTGTATTTTCAAGATCGAGCTTGATACCTCTGGATCTCAACCCATACATCCAGTCTAAAAGCACATCTCTCTCCATTTCACATACCGTCCGACTGTATCTTCTTTGACAGATCGTCGATCAATTCACCATATGTCATACCTTTTCTCTTACAGATCCTTCGAATGAGATACATGACCCCCGATCCGTACTGTGCGGCCTTTTTCTCTTTGTCTGCAATGAAATCATATCCCATCTCTTTTGCGACATTCCTAAGTACCATCTTCCTTCCGGACTCTCGTGGGATTATCGCCTCTGTTCCCATCCCGTCGACGATTTTCAAAAGTTCCTGATCCAGGAAGGGATACAATATCTCTTTTCCGAAATGTTCCGCAACCTTTCTCTCGTGCAGAAGTGTCGACTCGTTCAACCTGCGGAGGTCTTCCTTTCTCATTTCTACAAATGACCCTACGTCCAAATCCACATACTTCGAATATCCTCCGAAAACCTCGTCAGCACCTTGTCCGCCTATCACAGTGTTTTCTTTACAATTGGAACATACAAAAAATAAGGGAAGTTCGAAAGCTATCGTGAGCGGATCCATGGTTCCTGTGATCCTCATCATCTCTTCGATGATCTTCTCTATGTCCGATTCAGTGATGCATATGTGTGTCCATTCCATTTCCAGATATGCGGCTGTCTCCTTCGCTGCTATAGCGTCATGGGACCAGTAATGCATATCATCTGTCTCTCCGCCATCCTTCAGCATTCCTGCAGTATAGAGCATAGTACCTGAAGCGTATTTCTTCGTAAGTGCAGCTATCAATCCGGAATCCAATCCTCCTGAGAATGCGACTGCCACATCCTTACCTTTCGTACCTCTGCAGACAGCATCATCTATCGTCTTTCCGATGGATTCAGAAGTACCTATCATATCGAATGTAACACTGATGATAATGATAAATGCAATGTCGAAAAGTGTCACTATTGTGTATCAGAGTATACAATTTGTCGCCCTTGAATGATACCCTTATTAATACACGCATACATTCTGAACTTATGGATGGAGTAACACGCATCGGTGTATCCTTAGAACCTGAATTGTTGAAAGAGTTTGACAAAGTATTGTCGAAGAAGGGGTATGTGAGCAGATCCGAAGCCATACGTGATCTCGTAAGGGATTCGCTTGCAGAAAATGAATGGAAGAATGACAAGGAATTCATGTGCGGAGTAGTAGTGATGATATATGATCACAATACGACCGGGATCGGAGAAAAGCTCACGTCGCTTCAGCACGGCAAGATGCAGAACATCAACACATCCATCCACGTTCACCTCGATCATGACAAATGCATGGAAGTGCTGATCGTCGAAGGAGAACTCGGACAGCTTAAGAACCTGGCCAATGACATTTCTGCCATCAAAGGGGTTCTCAGATGCAAATTGACCATGGCCTCTCAGGCTACAGGGCACATGCATCACATAGGCGTGAGACACTAAAATACCCGCCCCTCAACTTTTTACCAATTTCTTCCCTGGTCATTCTCATTTTCCCTTTATTCGACAGATGATATGAAATTGCAGCTGTATCATGCCTGACCATAATCAAAAAAATCTATTTTCACTAAATTTTTCTTTCACCAACGATTAAATAATCCTTATGTTGTCGCGGGGTCGAATGAGAAAGCTGATTATTACAGAAAAAGCAAACGCTGCGAGGAGGATCTCCACCATATTATCGGATGGGAAATCTCGCTCCGAATCCTCAGGTGGCGTTACCGTCATATCCTTCGATGCTGACGGCGACGAATACACCGTAATTAGCCTCAGGGGCCACATTATAGAGTTGGACTACCCTGAGGAATACAACGACTGGGGAAGCACTTCCCCTGTCGATCTGGTACATGTCACACCATTGAAGGCTGTCCGCGTGAAATCCATTCTAAACCGGATAAAGGAGATAGCGGATATTGCAGACGAGATAATCCTGGCGACCGACTACGACAGAGAGGGAGAACTCATCGGCATGGAGACCGTCGCTGCCATCAACGTCGATATGTCTAAGGTGAAAAGGGCTAAATTCAGTGCCCTCACTAAAGGAGAAGTTGAGAAGGCGTTCTCCGATCTTGCACTTCCTGATAAGAAATTAGCTGACGCCGCAGAAGCCAGACAGCTCGTGGATCTGTCTTGGGGTGCAGTGCTGACACGTTTGATATCTCTTTCCTCCGGACAGGTAGGGAAGAACTTCATGTCTGTCGGAAGGGTCCAAAGCCCCACCTTGAAACTGTTGGTTGACAGACACGAAGCAATAGAGAGATTCGTACCCGTTCCGTTCTGGAGCGTGATCGGAAAATTCGGTATGTTGGCCGTAAAAGGAGAACACGAAAAGAATCCCTTTTGGGTCAAAGAAGAAGCGGATGCTATCTTCTCAAAAATATCCGGCGCCAAGAAAGGCAAGGTCATTCATTATGAAACGGAAATGAAGGATGAATACAGACCTTCTCCCTTCGATACGACCACGATGCAGGTGGAGGCAAACAAGATCGGCATACCTCCCACGGTAGCCATGAAGCTTGCCGAGGACCTGTACACCAGCGGTTACATATCCTATCCTCGTACTGAGAACACGGAGTATCCCATCAGTCTGGGAATAAAGGGTGTCCTTGAGAAACTCAAAGATTCCGACTTCAAGAGTGAAGTAGAAGAGATCCTCTCTCAAGAGAAGATCACTCCCTCAAAGGGAAAGAGAAGGACCACCGATCACCCTCCGATATATCCCACCGCAGGCGCGAAATCCGATAAGATGAAGGGTGACAAATGGAAACTCTACGAATTGATAGTAAGAAGATTCCTTGCCACTGTCGGTCCGGTCGCAAAGGCTGAGATAACTGATTGTAAGATCGATGTTGAAGGTGAGATCTTCAATTCCCACGGATATGTACAGAAAGAACTCGGATGGAAAAAATATTACAAAAAATACCTTAGATCCACCGAAGTCCACATTCCAAAAATGGTCATTGGGGAAGAGGTCGATATTCGATCGAGGAACATCGAAGAGTCCGAGACGAAACCTCCGTACCGTTACAACCAAGGATCCCTAATCCAAGAAATGGACAGACTTCAACTTGGTACCAAAAGTACAAGGCATGATATCCTCGGTAAACTGTATTCAAGAAACTACATTCAAGGAAACAATATGATACCCACAGCAAGCGGTACCGCCTTGACCAAATCCCTTGAGAGGCACGGTGGCGGCATCACAGAGCCTGAAATGACCTCGAAGCTGGAAGCGGACATGTTGGAGATCAGCGAGGGCAAGAATACCCTTGATGCGGTCGTGGAAGAGTCCCAGAAGATGCTGCATGATGTGGCAGTGAAGATCTCTTCGGAAAAGGAAGAGATCGGAGACGAGATAAAATCCGCACTGAAGACACAACAACATATCGGTGTCTGTCCCACGTGTGGAAATAACATGACCATAAAGAAATCCAAAAACGGCAATTTCATAGGCTGTGACGGATACCCTGACTGTAAGCGTGCGTATCCTCTTCCCAGAGGCGCATTGATACAGACGACTGATTCCACCTGTTCAGTGTGCGGCCTTGCGCATCTTAAGATCGTGAGAAAGGGCATGCCTCCCGTTATTCAGTGTGTTGATCCTAAGTGCAGCAGTAACGTTTCCAGGGATACTCTCGGGTCCTGTCCAACGTGTGGCACAGGAACCATAAGGATCATGTTCTCAAAGGCAGGAAGACGCTTTGCGGGATGCTCTAATTGGCCTGAGTGTACCCAGACCTATCCTTTGAGGCCTAGAGGGTCCATTTCGTCTTCTGATAAGAACTGTGAGTTATGCAATGCACCGATAATATCTTTCAACGGTTCGGAAGAATGTATCAACTCCGATTGTCCGGGGCGAAAAAAGAACACCCGCAAGGTTGCGAATTCGGCAGAAAAGCAGCCTTCCGTAGACAGTGGTAAGAAGCGTGTTGCGAAGAAGACTACGACCGTAAAATGATACGGTTCGCATTCTGCTTTTCTGGGTAAATTAACAGTGCATAAAAATATACAAAATCGTGTTATTTTTATGCATTAAAGTCTATCATTCTGATGACCCATTGAGTCGAATCTCAACCGTCGGATTCTATACCGTCAAAATGTTCATTCATCCCCTCTATATCTCGGGAGATGCGAATGTTTCTACAAAAGGTACATTCGGTGTTTTTCTTCAAACTGAGTTTGAGTTTCATCTCTTTCTTATCGAGATCAACAATACGTCCGCAATTGCAGTAAATCTTCATAAAAGACCTTGAACACACACTATCCAGTGTAGACGTGTGTTCTCTGCCGAACATAACTGACTTACCGGATGGATTGTTGTAACTCACAATTGACTCTCCTACAGTCTAACAGTTTGCACGTCACAGGTTCCCATCCTAAATGTCGACTTACAACCGCTATCTCGCCCTAGGAACAGTGCAGATATAAGCTTTCTGCTATCGTCGAAATAACAGTTTATAAAGAGGTCTAGAGGAATCTAATTTTTCAAAAAAATGATAGAAATCGTTATATAGTACTAATGAACAATTTTTGGGCGGAAATAGCCAAAAAAAGTTATCACTTCTCTCCAAGTTGCCTTAGCTGTTTGAGAACACTTTCTCTGATTTCCGAGGGGGACCTTGCATCGCTTACACGCTTGCCGTTGCGGAGTATGAACTCCTCTATCATATCCATCCTGCAGCCGCAACCGCATTTGATATCATCGTCCGATGAAAGCGACACTCCCATCTCAAAACAGTCCGGACAACGGTATGTGTATTTCCTTCCTCCGAACTTTCCTCTCTTCGATATCGCCTTGCCATCTTTTTCAACGATGTCCATTGACATGTCTAGTGTAGGGGCATTGCTTATCGATGTACCCACACCGAATCCTGACACACTGGTATCAACGATCTCTGCAACAGAATGCTCATCGAGCCCTCCGGAGACTATTATCTCAACGGCATCATGTCCGTTCATATCCAATTCCCATCTTACCTCGTTGATGAGCTCTTTGAAATTGCCTCTTCTCGAACCCGGGGTATCTAATCTAACTCCTTTCAGATCCTTCACCGATCTGCAGGCCTCCAATGCGGCCGTCCTTTCGTCCGAGAACGTATCTATTAGCATTATCCGAGGGACCTCCTCTTCGATCACTTCATCGAATGCCCTGAATGCTGCGTCGTTGCTTCCCATGATCAACATGAGTGTATGAGGCACTGTGCCGATGGGTTCCGCTCCGATGATGTCCCCGCCGATTCTTGATGACACTCCGTCGCATCCTCCGATGTATGACGCTCGATCCAGAACCCCGGACACTGCGGGATGCATACGTCTGTTGCCGAAAGCAAGCACTGTCTTGTATTTTGCAGCCATCTTGGTCCTTGCCGCTGCAGTGGCTATTCCTGACGGCTGACAGAGCATGCCTAGGATCGCCGTTTCCATGATGCCGAAGTCCGTGTAAGCTCCGAATATGTTCATCAGAGGGACCCTTACGCTTCCCGCGGTCCTTGGTTTGAATATCGTACCCTCGGGTATGGCTGATATTGATATGGGGAGGCCTTCCATCAAACGGACGACTTCCTCGAGTCCGCAGAATACCCCCCATTTCCATTTGAGAGGCAGCGAACTCCCTGTGAACTCCGCGCATACTTTCACGTCGGAGAGGCCGCTTGCTTCCAAGATACGTTTTGTCCTCTCAAAATAAACATCCATTGTGTATCCGCTTCGGACATCCTTCTCATCGGCGATGAAGAGCTTTTCCATTACCTTCGCCTCACATATTGAATACTTTCTTTCCAGCAAATGTTGCTTTGGATCCCAATTCCTCTTCGATCCTCAGCAACCTGTTGTATTTGGCCGTACGCTCCCCTCTGGAGGGGGCCCCGGTCTTGATCTCTCCCGAACCCCACCCTACGGACAGATCAGCAATTAGTGTATCCTCCGATTCTCCGGATCTATGAGACACTATCACGTTGTACCCATTATCGAAGCTCATCTGTGCCGCATCGGCGGATTCGCTCACGGTACCTATCTGATTGACCTTCAGCAGTAATGCGTTTGCGGCTCCCATCTCTATACCTTTGCAGAGACGCGAGGTATTGGTTACGAACAGATCGTCACCCACTATCTGAACCTTCTTCCCTATCATCGCAGTCAGCTCGGCAGTGGTATCGAAATCATCCTCGAAGAACGGGTCCTCAATACTTATCAACGGGAATCTCTCGGTAATATCCACGTAGTGTTCTGCGAGTTCTATGGCTGACAACTTCATCCCGTCGACTTCGTATATTCCATCCGAATAGAATTCCGATGATGCCGCGTCTATCGACAGGAACACGTCCTTTCCGGGAGAATATCCTGCTACGGATATTGCTGACATTATTGTCTCCAATGCCTCTTCCACGGTGTTAAGCGGAGGTGCAAACCCTCCTTCGTCCCCGACATTTATCGCTCCGGGACCATATTTCTTACTTAATATTGACTTCAAGTTCGTAAATATCTCGGATGACATCCTGAGACATTCAGAGAAGGACGGGGCACCTGCGGGCACTATCATGCATTCCTGTATCTTCAGGCCTCCTCCAGCATGTTTCCCCCCGTTGATTATATTGAGCATAGGTACAGGTAAGGTCCTGTGATCATTGCCTATATGCTCGTAAACAGGTATTCCCTTTGAATAAGCTCCGGCCCTTGCGACCGCAAGCGATACCGCGACCAATGCGTTTCCTCCCAGACGTGTCTTATTGTCAGTGCCGTCAAGGTCTATCAGCGTGTAATCGATATTCCTCTGTTCGGCAGGGTCCATCCCGACCAGTGCCTTGGCGATATCTCCGCGAATGTTATCGACCGCCATCGAGACACCTTTTCCGCAATACCTTTTTCCCCCGTCACGAAGTTCACGCGCCTCCCATGTCCCCGTGGAGGCTCCAGATGGTGCGATTGCCGATATCTTCTGTCCACCTACCGTGATCTCTGCTTCCACTGTAGGGTTACCTCTGGAATCCAACACCTCTCTTGCCCATACTTTTTCGATTTTCATCATTCATTCCTCGGTCGGGTTATAGTTTCTCATATGACTCAATAGTATTTCTTTATCCTTGTCGGTGAAATTCTTCGTATCCACACATACAACGAAGGAGACCTTCTTCTCATATTCAGATGTCACAGTCTGATGGATCGCTGTGAGGGTGGAATTCATCCCGTTTCTGCTTATCAGCGGATTGATGTTATCGAATACTACCACCGGCATCTCTTTCATTGTGACGAACTGCCTCACGATGTCTATCATCGATCCGAGACGGTATATGTTAAAATACCCTCCGAGAAGCTTTATTGACATGAAGTGGACATCCAATCTATTATGTCCGAACCTCTCTTCTATGGCTTTCTTCTTGCCTGTGGTGATCAACAATATGTTATATCCTTCGGAACCAAAAGATGAGACCAAACCGCTGACAACTCCTGCATCGTTACGGAACATTACATAAGATTCTCCGAACGATATCCCTCTATCGCCCAAAGCGACTACTTCCTCGGGAGCTTCTTCGATCTGAGGGGTCGGGGCCTTTTTCCTATCCCCTTCATCCTCTGACATCAATCCTTCTATCCTCTCCAGAACATCAGACGACGTGAACGGCTTCTGGATGAACCCTTTGATGACCGTATTATCCCTGGGGATCTGTTCATTCCAACTGCGAAGGACCACGACATTGGCCTCTTGGGAGACCTCTTGTATCCTGTCCGTGATCTTCAGTCCGTTGCCGTTATTCATGTCTGTATCCAGCAAAATGATGTTAGGGGAAAATTCACTGATGGCGATGATCGCATCGTTCTCCGATTCTGAGACCCTGACCTTATGCCCGACGGCATCCATAATCTCGGTCAGAACCTCAAGAATAGCAATGTTGTCACCGATTACCAGAATGTTCATACTGATCCCCCAATCATCGAACGTCTGTCACTAGAACAGTTATCGAACTATATTAAACAGATGAAAGGCCAGCCGGCCAAACATTTTGAGCTGAACGGCAGAACTGTCATGAGATAAAAGAGGTTTACTGCTTCCTGCTTTCCTTTGCCTTGGGTCTGAGATTGCTGTATCCGCACTTACGGCACCTCTCCGCTTTCTTGGGGTTGGTGGCGTAACAGCTCATACACACAGACTTCTCAAGGAGTCTCTGTTCAGCCTCTTTGAAACGCGCCATTATTGTTTCCTCTGGCAGACCAATAATAAGGTACTATTTATACGATTCTACACTCCCAATGTGACGTGCCTTACTTGAAATGAGAACGCTGCTGAACGAAATTGGCTATTACGTCTCCGCAGTCCGCGCCTATCATCTCATGGGTCACGAAATCGGGGGACAGTGCCTCAACTAACAAAACACAGCGGGGATCGGTGAACGGCCTGTGCTGATCTATCTTCAGGACATGGGGATACACCCTTGCCACCGATTCCGACATAGATTCCCCTGGAGGTCTGTCCATCTCTTCGAAGGTGTTCCTGTATTCGGCACTTGTGCTCAAATGCAGATGCATAGTACCGATCCGATCCTTCATTTCCTGGGGGAAGTCAGAGAATATTTCCAATAATCTGTCGATACAGTGTGACTCCTCATAGGCATCAGGCAAAGTGTTCATCAAGTGACCGGTATCAAGACAGAACCCCCAGTTATCGAATTCCAACTTATCCTCCAACAATTCATATTCCCACTTGTGTGCAAGCTTCAATCCCGGTGACCATAGATTCTCAAAAGCCAATTTGAATGGCGGCTCTCCTTTTGGGAATCCCGATGCAACGGTATTGACCATCTCAGCGAACGCCTTCAGTACCTCGCGGCTGTTATCAGTCTGCAGGCGGTGCATTGTCTCATCCAAGTTTGCACTCCCTGCATGAAGAACACCGTAGGCGGGATCCAATCGGGATGCATATGTTATCGCATCCCTGATGTTGCTCACCATCTCATCCCTGCTTTTCCCAAATGTGAGATATTTGAAATCGTACTCGTCATACTCGTTTTGAGGAACCTTCTCCATCCATCCTGTATACCAGTCTATCGCAAACGGCAGATGCACTGAGGGAGAGTATTCATGATACACCTCCGGAACCTCTTTGAACAAAGTGAAAAGCTCCAATCCGTCACATCCGAGTGCCCTTAGTCTTGAAACCGTATCGCCTTCGCCGGGAATACTCTCAAGGGACTGGTACATCGAATAGTTGATCAGATGTTTCATAAATAACTCCGGAAATGGTTTTTAAATAAGTTCGAAAGCAGCGTTTATCGCTGCCTCCACCGCAATGATCTTGGTTGCTCCACTACCGACAATCAATACATCATTCTGGGTCATCCCGGTGTCCTTCCTGATCTTGTAGGCGGTCATGGGATCCCTCTCATCGATGTTCCAGTCGGGAGGGATCATGA
>JGI994J12354_10001424_pt1 | contig 24091 bp, 14 predicted proteins | sample IntmicLarv3ML3BL_FD_12354 | JGI IMG/M metagenome (IMG submission 12354)
TCGGGCTGCTATACAGCTGCGGCGCGCTGCTGTTGGATGACGTGCTGGCGCACGCGAACGCGTATTTTGCATCGGCGGGAGAGTCGTTGATGCGTTCGGGGCGGTTTTTGCGGGGGCTGTTTTTGACGGCGAAAGACGTTGTGTTCTATAGCGAGGAATTTCTGCGCGGCCTTAGCGGCGTGATGGAAGCCCTGCCGTATGACGACTTTGTGCAGCTGCTGCCCGATTTGCGGCTGTCGTTCACCTCGTTTTCCCCGCGGGAAATCAACGACATCGCGGAGCAAGTGAAGGTTGTTTTGGGGATAGAAGACAGCGGGCAGGGCACAGCTGATTTGACTTCCCTGCCCGCCGTGGATGAGAGCATTTATCGCATCGCAGCCGCGGCGGACCAAAAAGCCTGTGAGCTCCTGAAGGGGGTGTGCGCATGACCTCAACGCAGGAAATGATCAACCGGTGGCGGCTGATTTTGGGCTCGTTTTCGCAGGACGCGCTGGAGGGCATGCTGGTGGACGGCTTTGCTTACGGCGAAATTGACGAGTTGATGGATTTTTTGTACGGCAGGGAATACGGGGACGAACGCGGCGTGCGGCAAGAGGGAGAAGGCTCGCTTGACCCGTCGCAGCTCACCGTGCCGGAATGGATTCGCAAAATCCGCCGCATGTTCCCAAAAGAAGTGGTGGAGCGGCTGGAAAACGAAGCGCTTGACCGCTACCAGCTCACCGATATTCTCACCGATAAAAAAGTGCTGGAATCCATGCAGCCGAACATGAACCTGCTCAAGAACATTCTGGCGCTCAAAAACCGCATGCAGGGCGACGTGGTGGACACCGCAAAGCGCATTGTGCGGCAGGTGGTGGAGGAACTCTCGAAAAAGCTCGAAAACGACATCAGGCAAAGCTTTTCCGGCCGCATCAACCGCGCGGCAAGTTCCACCTTTCGTTCCAGCAAAAACTTCGATTTCAAGAAAACCATCCGTAAAAACCTCAAGAACTACGACACGGAAACCAAAACCATGGTGCTCGAACGCATCTATTTCAACCAGCGCATCAAGCGCTTTAACCCGTGGAACATCATCATCTGCGTGGACCAGAGCGGGAGCATGATGGACTCTGTGATTTATTCCGCCATCATGGCGAGCATCTTTGCCAAACTGCCGATTCTGAAAATCAGCCTTGTGATTTTTGACACGGAGGTTGTTGATCTTTCCGGCTATGTGGACGACCCCGTGGATGTGCTGATGAGCGTGCAGCTGGGCGGCGGCACGAACATCGGTAAGGCGATGAACTACTGCGAAGGGCTGATCGAAACGCCGCTGCGCACGATGATGGTGGTCGTCAGCGATTTGTGCGACGGCGCGGGGCACCGCCCGATGTACGCTTCCGCAAAGCGCATCATCGAGTCAGGCGCAAAGCTGTTTTTCCTCACCGGGATGGACGAACAATCGCAGGGCATGGTAGATAAAAACGCCGCTGGTGTCATGGCATCCCTCGGCGCGAAGGTTGCCTCCTGCACGCCGGGTTCGCTCGCCGGCTGGATTGCCGAATCAATGAAGTAGCAGAAAGAAGAAGTATATGCCGTCACTGCGTGAACAACTGCATATTCTGGACGACGATTACCTTGCGGCGATTGCCAACAAGGGCTTGGTCAACCGTGCCAGGCGGGAGGCACCACAAACGCAGCTTTCGCTTGTTATTGAAGATGATATGATTGAGGCAAGATTTTCAGATGGCATTCAGGTGAAAATCACGGGCACGCTCAGCCAGTTTGAGTGCAGCTGCCCTTCCCGCACGATATGCAGGCATGTGCTGCTGGCGATGATCAAAGCTGCCGAAGAAAGCAGAACGGGTTCTGAAACAGAAGAAGAACGCTCCGCAATAACAGAGGCTGACTTTGCGTATCTATTGAACTTTACGCCGGAACAGCTGATCAAAGCCTTTGGAAAATCCGCGTATAACAATGCGCTGTTCAAAATAGCCTCCGGCGGCACGGCGGAAATTGAAGTGAGTTCAATTTTGAATGTCACGCTCGGCGATTCGGCCTTTGTGGTGCGGTTTTTGCCGGGGGCAGAGTTGGAGCAATCGGTGTGCGGCTGCAAAACAAAGAACTGCCGCCACCGGCTGGAAGCAATTTTATATTACACCCGGCACAAAAACGGGACGCTGGAATTTGAACTGCCGGAAAGTGAAACAACAATCGACATAGAGATATTGCCGTATGTTAAAACGCTGGTGGAAGAGATGTTTCAGGTGGGGCTGGCCCGCCTGCCTGCCGGATACGCCGAAACGTGCGGACAATTTGCTGTGCTGTGCCATGGGGCGGGGTTTGCCGCGTTTGAACGGCTCTTCCAAACGGCAGAAAAAGAACTGGAGCTTTGCCATCAAAAAAACGCGGCGTTTGATAAACGGCGGTTGATCCGCAGCCTGACCTCCATTTACAGCATATGCTGTGCGCTGGAACAGGGGGGAGACCCACGGCTGGCGGGGCAGTTCAAGCAGCAGTATATGGAGCTGCCGAGGGTTGGCATCCTGGGGCTGGGCGCTTCGGCATGGTACGCAAAATCGGGATTCTGCGGCATCACGGCGGTGTTTTATTGCCCGGAGCTGAAGAAAACGCTGACCTTCGCGGTTTCTCGCCCGGCGGAAAACGAAGCTGCCGCCATGAAAACCATCAAGCAGATGCGGCAGGCAAAGCATGCGTGGAACCTTGCGCTGGGCGTGGGCGCGCTTGCAAAGGGCGAGCTCTCGCTCACCGGCGCAAAGGTCAGCACGAGCGGGCGGCTTTCTTCGTCTGAGAATGTGACGGCTTCGCTGGTCAAACCGGACATTCCGTACACCCATCCGGGGCTTTCGCCCTGCGTGCACGAGGATTTTACCAAAATCAAAGACCAGTTTTTGTTCGACGAAGAAAGCGCTGCCATGATTTACGCGGTGCTGCGGGTGCAAACAATCGAGAACGGCACGTTTGACCGCGTGACCCAAAGCTACAAGGCGCAGATGTTTGACACCGCGGGCAATTATCTTGTGCTGACGATTGAATATTCGAAGCTGAATGAAACCGCTATTCGTAACCTTGAGCATATGGCGAAGAATGAAATCACGCCTGAGGCGATGACGGTCAGTCTTTCGCTCTCGGAAGAAACGCACAGCACCGTGATTTTTCCGGTTGCTGTGTGGCTGGAGGACGGAGAGCGGGTGAACATCGGCGAAGAGCAGCTGTTTGACAGCAAAGACGGCTACGCAAAATTCTTTGAGGAGGCGACATAATGGAAGTGTTGTTTGCGCACATTGACCAAGCAAAATATCTGCTGACGCAGCTGTTTGAAAGCGGCTTTTTATCGGCGAGGAACGTGGAGGATGAACTAGCCAATTTGGCGTTATCTGCAAAAGAAATGGGATTTGCGAGGGGCTCCGGTTTGCTGCGGGCCCTTGCCAAAGAGATGACGGCGTTCCGTGGCTCGCCGCAGGGCACGCAGGGCCTGATGCAGGCTTACAGCGGTGCGTGGTCGTATTATGAACTGGTGCTGAAACTGCTGATCATACAATCAATTGCCAACAAATAAAAGGAGGGTTTTTATGGAACTCATGCTGCGATTCATCAACGTGCTTTCGCCCGGAGGGTATTCCGACGCGCAAAACCAAATCATCGCCGATTATCTTGCGGGGAAAACGCCGCTGGAAAAAGTAACGCCGTTTTTGAAACAGGTGCGCTACGGCGCGGATTCTTCGACGGCGCATGAAATCGGGCGCAAAATCGCAAAAGAAAAAGATTTGCTGCCCGCGTTCGGCCGGTTTGTGCGGGTGCTGAAGGCGGTGCTGGGCGAAGACTTCCTGTTCCACAACCTGTTTTTTCACTACATGAAAGAATTTGCTGCAGGCGGCTGTTCGCTTGAGGAGCTCTATGTGGGCGGCGGGCTTGGCGCGGCTGCACTGCTGGTTGACGTTTTGAACACCATGGGGGCGTTTTATTGGAATCTCAGCCCGGAACTTCTCGGCTATGAAAGCTACGCGGCGTTTTTTGCCGGCATGTATCAAAAATACCCGGAGCAGTTCGAGCGCCTGGCTTCGGAAAAGGCGGGGGCCAGCTATGCCGTGTTCGCGCAGATGTATCTCTACAGCCGTGACCGGCAAAAATATGGGAAGTTCGCGGAGAGCATTCTCGCGTGCGGCGCTTCGATCATCGGCATGCATGCGGCGTATGACAGCGGAGCGTTTGACGCGGCGAGGAACGAGCCCGCCTTCAAAAAGAACCCGCACATCAAAGCGCTTGAAAAGCTGGTGAAGCAGAACAAGCCTGACCTGAAAACCCTTTCGAACGAGGACAAAGCATTTGCCCACCGGATGTTTTATATTGCCTATGCAGCAGCGCCGGAGCGTAACGAAATCTTTGACCTGCTCAATTATGTCTTCGTTTATCACTCCCATGCGAGCGCGTTTGATGGCTTGAGCTACATAATGAGGATCTATGAAGGGCTGGATGGCGCGGAGATGTTCCGCTATGCAAAGGCGCTGCTTGCGCAGGGGCTTGTGCCAAAAGACCGGTTTTTTGCGCACTTTGCGCTTGATGCCGCCGAAGCAAATGAGGCGCGTTCGTTTACGGAAGAATTTTACGCCATCGTGATGCAGCACAAGGCTGACGCGTTGGCGGCCGTATCGCTGGCGGAGGATATTGGGGCGGCGTTCCTCGCGCGCGCTTTTTTTGAACAAGGCCTGCACCCGGAGCTTTTGCCGGGGCTTGAGCGGCGGATGATCGACATGGTGTTCAAAGAGGTTGGCAGAAAAGAATTTGCCGTGGAGTGGTTCCTCGGGCAAAGCGAGGGCAATCCCAAAGACCTGCCGGAAATCAAGCTGGTGAATCACGACCGCTTTTATCGGACGGTTGCGCTGCTTTGCAAAGCGAGCAAGGTGCCGGCGCGGATGCTGGAATATGCGGTTGCGTGGCGCGATTGCAAATGGATGATGCGTACAATTGCGCTGATCCGGTTCTATTTTGACGAGGAAACGATGCAAGAGGTTCTTGACAGCCTCGCGAACCCCGTGGAAGAAAAGACCGCGCTGCTGATTGACGCCCATTTTGAAGCGTATTTTGATCCTGAACATTCGTGGGTGAAGCTGGCGTCCCGCATCGCGGGCGATGATCCCGTGGTCCTGGAAAACGCGTTCAAGCTCACCTGTGCCAAGGGGCGCGCGCTGATTCTCGAAATGGTGTACAAGGATCATCCCGACTATAAGCCCGCGTGGCTGATTGCATGCATGGGCGACGGTTCAAAGCTGGTGCGGGAGCTGGCGCTTGCGTATCTGATGCCAAAAAAAGAGCTGAAGGATCAAATTGAGCCGCTGACACAGAGCCGGAAAAAGTCGATCCGCGAAAGCGCCGAAAAGCTGATGATGGCCTATAACGGGGAAAATGGCGGCGATGGCGGGGACTTTAACGTGCAGGCCTGGTGCGTCAAGCATGTGCCGTCAAACGTCGCAAAGGCCATCGGATGGACGGAGTTCGAAACGCTCCCGAAGGTGCGGCTTGCGGACTCAGAGGTCCTTGCGGACGACCGCGTGGTGCAGGGCTATATCTATCTGTTTGTGACGCAGACCGTGATGGCGGTGCCCCCGGCGGCGGCGAATATCAGGGAATCGCTTTGCAAGGCGGATTTGCGCGCGGTCGGGCTGCAGCTGTATCACCTCTGGAAGAAAAACGGCGCCGCCGCCAAGCAGCGGGGCGTGCTGGTGCTCGCGGCGATTGACGGCGACGACGCGTTTGTGAAGCTGCTGCGTGCCGATTTGCAGAACTGGGCGGATGCCTCGCGCGGGCAGCTTGCTGCGGAGGCGGTGCGTGCCATGGCGCTGCAGGGCGGCAACCTGGCGCTGATGACCGTGGACGCGATCTCCAAAAAATTCAACAACAAGCAGGTGAAGCGCGCGGGCGAAGAGGCGTTTTTGTTTGCGGCGCAGCAGCTGAATATTGACCCGGAGGTGCTGGCGGATAAAATTGTGCCCACCCTCGGCTTTGACGAACGCGGGCAGCAGGTGGTGGATTACGGCAGCCGCCAGTTCGTTGCAACCATCACGCCGAGCCTGCAAATCGAGATCAAAAACGCCGATGGCAAGGTGATGAAATCATTGCCCGCGCCCGGCGCAAACGACGACGAAGAAAAGGCAAAGGCCGCGAAGGCCGCATTCGCCGCGATGAAAAAGAGCCTGAAGTCCGTGGCTTCCATCCAGTGCCTGCGGCTGGAACAGGCGCTTTCCGCCAACCGCACATGGCGCAAGACCGCGTGGGCAAAGCTGTTTGTAGAAAATCCCATCATGAACATGTTCGCCATCGGGCTCATCTGGGGCACATATGATGAAACAGGTAAGCTCCTCGCGAGCTTCCGCTACATGGAGGACGGAACGTTTACGGACGCGGACGAAAACGAGATTATGCTCACGGATGAAGATGCCATTGGCCTGTGCCACCCGCTTGACCTTGGCGAAACGCTGGTGGAAACATGGAAAACCCAGCTGGCGGATTACGAAATCGCCCAGCCGGTGGAGCAGCTCGAGCGCAAGGTGTTCCTTCTGGATGAAAAGGACAATGCCAAAACAGTCGTGACGGAGTTTGGCGGGGCGGTGATGTACGCGGTTTCGCTGCTCGGCAAGCTGCAAAAGCTTGGCTGGTACAAGGGTTCGGTGCAGGACGCGGGCGGCTACAGCAGCTTTTATAAGGAAGACAAAAAGCAAAACGTGGGTGTCTGGTTGAATTTCAGCGGCACCTATGTGGGTGTTGATGTCACGGAAGAGGTGACGGTCTACGACGCGCTGTTCTACAAATCCGGCACGGTGCAGTATGGCTCCTATGTGTATGACGAGGTGAAGGAAGCGGATAAACTGAAGCTCGGCGATATCCCCGCGCGGCTTTACAGCGAAATCTGCTATGACCTTGCGCGTACGACCGCCGGGCGAATCCGCACGGATGAAAACTGGAAAACTACGAAAAATTAGAACAGCTGTAACCAAATCGTAAGAAATCATCAACCAAAAATGTAACTCTCTCCGTATATCATAAGAAGTACGGAGAGATTTTTGACTTTCTTTTTTCTTGCAAAGCTGGTATAATAATCTCAGCAACAAAAAAGGAGACAGACGATGTACACAGTTTTGGCATGCGACGACGACTTGGCAATCCTCAACTCCATCGAGATTTATCTGCGTATGGAGGGCTACGAGACGCTCAAGGCGCAAAACGGGCGGGCGGCATTGGAACTTCTGGAGCGGCACGAGGCACAGGGCGGCAGCCTGCACTGTGCGATTCTGGATATCATGATGCCAGGCCTGGACGGCCTTGCGGTGACGCGCAAACTGCGCGAGCGCAGCAATGTGCCGGTGATCCTGCTTTCGGCCAAAAGCGAGGACACCGACAAAATTGCGGGGCTCGGCTTCGGCGCGGACGACTATGTCACCAAGCCGTTTAACCCCCTTGAGCTGCTTGCCAGAGTGAAGTCGCAAATCCGGCGGTATACCCAGCTGGGCGCCAGCCGGGCACAAGTGGGCTCGCTGCGCACGGGCGGTTTGTGCCTTGATCCGGAAGCCAAAGAAGTGACCGTTGACGGCGAGCCGGTGAAGCTCACGGCAACGGAATACGGCATTGTGCTGCACCTGATGGAGAACCTGGGGCGCACCCTCTCGGCCAGCCAAATTTATCAGGCCGTGTGGGACGAGCCCGCGTTCGTGAGCGAGAAAACCGTGACGGTGCACATCCGCCGCATCCGCGAGAAAATCGAAATCAATCCGAAAGAACCAAAATATATTAAGGTGGTGTGGGGAATTGGCTACAAAATGGAACGCATTCCGGTATAGCAAGCTCACAAAGGTGTTGTGCTTTATCTTGGGGCTGGTCATGGCGGCGGGCGGCATATTCTTGACGCTGTATAGCGTTGAAACCTACGATGGCGCGTTTGCCAGCATGCGCGATTTTTTCGCAAAAGATTTTACGGCGACATATACATTTGAGAACAATGTGCAACAAAAGCTGTACCATGCGTTTTCGCTCACAAACGATTACGCAAATGAAGAATCCATGCTTGCGATGCTGGAAACCCAAAAGCAGAACATGCTGGCACAGCTGGAAAAAGAAATTGTTGCAGAGGTCCGGCAGTGCGAAAAAATGCTGCAAGACGATCAAATGGACGAGTATTATTACAGCAGCGAGCCGTATTACACGGTGAAAGACGGCGAATTTGTTGTGGACGAGGCGAAAATCCGGCAGCAGCTGACCGTGCAAATGGAGCGGGATCTTGATTTCAACATGCAGACTCACCGGGAGCAGGCGCAGTGGCTTCGGCAGGAGCTTGAAAAAGAACAGGCGCTGAAATTTGCTGTCGTGAACCACGTGACAGGGGTCACCTACACAAACATCGAGGGGAAAGACTTCAAGGCCGCGGTGAAGGCCATGCCGTGGTATGTTTGGGATACCAAATTGGATTCGGGAACCAGCGACAAGATTCAACGCCTTGGTACAAGGACTGTTGTCTGGGATGAAATCCCCCTCAACAAGATTGAAATTTACGCCGGTTTTGATGAGGCGGCAGCCGTTGCCTCAAAAGGGGCGGGGCAGGCGGAAACCCTCACGCGGATGGCGAAGAACTTCCACGCCTTCAAAAGAGTCCGCTTGGTTATTTTTGCGGCGCTGCTGCTGATGCTCACGATTTGCTGCCTGTGCGCGGCAAACCTGATTGCAACGGCTGGCAGGCGCGAAAAAGGCGGGGAGTTGCATATGCGCCGCACGGATCGCATTTGGAATTTCTTCCACTGGGGCGCGGGGCTTGGCATTGGACTGATATTCCCGGTTGCGGTGCTTGCTGTTCTCGATCGAGTGGGATTCAGCTCTTTTGTCCCGGCTGGTTTTCTTTTCTTCAGCCTGTCGTTCATCCCGGCGCTCGCGTTCTGGGGCGAAACGGTGTGCTCCATCGCGCGGCACGCAAAAAACCGCACGGTCTGGAAAAACACCCTTGGATATAAACTATGGTGTGTGTTCCAAAAGGGCATAGAGCACCGCAGCATGAAGCGCAATACTGTACTGATTTTGCTGGGCTTTGTCGTATGGGGTATTATCTCGGGATTTATTATCATATGGGTGATGGACAGCCTCAGGGATGGTGCTTGGATATTGGCCGCCATCTTTATTCTGCCTCTCCTCGGCGGCATTGCGGCGTTCTTTTTGCTGCTCAAGCACCTGAACGCGCTGGATGAAATCCGCACGGCGCTTGGGCAGGCAAAGCAGGGCGATTTGGCGGTATCGCTGGAGCCGGAGCACATGCCGGCGGGCATAAAAACCGTGGCGGAAGGCGTGCTCAACATGCGGCAGGGCATGGACGCGGCAGTGCAAAAGGCCGTGGCGGGCGAGCGCATGCGCACGGAGCTCATCACGAATGTGAGCCACGACCTGAAAACCCCGCTGACTTCCGTGATCAACTACGTGGAGCTGCTGCGGCGGGACGGCATCACGGAAGAGGAGCGCAGCGATTATCTGCTGACGCTGTCGCAAAAATCGGAGCAGCTGGGGCGGCTGGTGGAGGATTTGGTGGAGGCATCAAAGGCCAGCAGCGGCAACGTGGAGCTCAACCTCGTGGAGGTGAACCTGCACGAGCTGGCGCTGCAGGCCATGGGAGAAACGAGCGACGCTCTTTCCGCACAGGGGATTGAGGTGATTCTGCAGCCGGCAGGGGAGGGTCCCATCGTGCGGGCGGACAGCCAAAAAACGTGGCGGATCATCGAAAACCTCATGAGCAACGTGACGAAATACACCATGCCCGGCACGCGGGTGTATCTGCAGCTGGCGTGCGAAAACGGCCTTGGCGGGCTGATGGTCAAGAACATCTCCCGCGAGGCGCTCAACGTGCCGGCGGAGGAGCTGACCCAGCGCTTTGTGCGGGGCGATCGGGCGCGGACAGGCGACGGCAGCGGCCTTGGGCTATCAATTGCGGAAAGCCTGTGCGCGGTGCAGGGCGGCCGGTTTGAACTGAACGTGGACGGCGATTTGTTCAAGGCGGGCGTGTGGCTGCCGCTGGCCGGATAAGAGGCAAGAAGCAAGAAGCAAGAGACAAGAAAGCACCTCTGTTGGATAGCAGGGGTGCTTTTTGGGTGTTGAATGATCGAAACAGCGCGGTATCAAAAGGAATATCTCAGGGAAATCAACGGTTTTTTCTGAGCGCCCGGTGATATTGGGGCGCGTGATACCGAAAGAAAAGTTGGCACAGCCATTGACAAAGGAGTTGAAATATTGTATGATATAGAACAGGTGATCGGAGCATCAATGATGACGAAACGATGCAATTAAATTTTTAAAATAATGCTTACTGAAGTGAGGACGCAAGATGGCTGCACAAATTAATTCTGAATTCACAAGCATGTTTCGCGAATATGATATTCGCGGGCGTGTTAGTGCAAATGAACTTAGCAACGAAAACGTTTATCGGATCATTAAGGCATATGCGCGGTATCTCAGAGAACGAAACATCAGCCGCGCTGTGGTTGGTTACGACAACAGGAAGTGTTCCGCCGGATTCGCGGAGGCTGCAATCAAAGCCCTTAGCGAGATGGGGATTGAAGTGATATTCATCGGGCTTTGTGTAACGCCCACCGTTTATTACGCGCAGTACCTGTATGAATCAGAAGGCGCGGTTATGATTACGGCCAGCCATAATCCGGATGGGTGGTCTGGGTTCAAACTGGGGAAAGGGTATTCAAAAACCCTTGAGCCGGATGAAATAAAGGTCATCTATGATTACACGGTCAATCCGATCGATGGAGATGCTGCCGAAGCGGGGACGGTAAGAACCGCTGCGGACACTTGGTCAAACTACATTGACGCTGTTGTTTCCAGAATTAAGATGGGGCCAAAGCAGATCCGTGTGGTGCTTGATGCCGGAAACGGGGGCGCAGGCCTGTTTGCGTATGAAATATTCCAACGGCTTGGCTGCATAACGTTTCAGCTCAATTGTGATCCCGACATGGACTATCCGCACTACTTTCCCAATCCGTCAAATGTTGAAACCAGAGCAGCAATAAAATCCCTCGTGGTGCACCCCTATGTTCAAGCTGACGCGGGATTGATGTTCGATGGAGATGGCGACAGGCTGGGCATCGTGGATGAAAAAGGCGGCGATATCTGGAGCGACATCATTTTGGCTGTTCTCTCCAAGCAATTGCTGGAGAAAAAACCAAACGCCACGATTGTTTATGATGTTAAGTGCTCAAAAACATTGCAGGAAGTCATCGACAGCTACCAGGGGACCGGCGTGATGTGGAAAACGGGTCATTCTTATATCAAGTCAAAAATGCAGGCGTTGGGCGCAGAGTTGGCGGGAGAGCGCAGCGGACACATTTTCTACGCCGGTGATGACTATTTTGGTTTTGATGACGGCCTTTTCGTAGGGGCAAAGCTGGTGGAATATCTGTCTCACACAGAAGAAAGCCTTTCCAAAATTGTCGCTTCCTTCCCGCAGTATGTTACCTCGCCTGAGATCAAAGCGTATTGCGATGATACCGTCAAATATGGTGTTGTTGATTCAATTGTTGGCGTAATGAAAGAGCGGTTCCCCGGGAAAGTAATTGATATCAACGGCGCGCGGGTGCAATTTGAACATGGGTGGGGACTGGTTCGCGCGTCCTCCAATTTACCCGAAATTGTTTTCATCTTTGAAGCGGATACAAAAGAGCACTTGCTGCAGATACGGTCTGAATTCAAGCAAATTACAGCCGGGTATTCAGAGATATCTCAAGAGTGGGAAAATGATATTCAATAGCGAAACACCAAAACCCAAAGCCCCGAACAAACAATGTTCGGGGCCTTTGACATTTGGCCAGGATACTTCTTATCAACGAAATTTGTTCTTGACTCAATCATCACTTACTTTACCCAATGCGGAACAAAAATTGGTTTTATCCTCTGGTTTCGACTGCAATTCAACGCTTGCTGGCCGCCCCATCCCCAAACCATCGTCTCATTAAAATTCACCACGCCAACGCGTTGGCAATATACCGGAACACGGGCGCGCAATCGCCTGCACCTGAATTTCCGTTTTCGCGGAACACCATGATGACATAACGAGGCTCTTGCGCTGGATAAAACCCGGTGAACGCAGTGTGCAGAATTTCGCTGTCATCGGGGTTGAATTTGCCGCTTTGCGCCGTGGCTGTTTTGCCCCCAGCGCTGCCAAAATCAGGCAGTGCCTTTTTGCCGGAGCCTTCTTCCGCCGTGACGATCATCATCTGCCGCACAGCCGACGCCGTTTCAGGAGAAATCGCCTGACGGGTGTTGTTCTGGTTCTCATGCGGCGCGGCCGCCCCGGTGTCGTCAAGCGCAGCCATCACCAGCGTCGGGCTGCGATACACCCCGCCGTTGGCGATGCAGGCGGTTGCAGCCGCGATTTGCAGCGGCGTGCCCAGCAGCTTGCCCTGCCCAAACGAAAAATTCGCCCACTCGCCGGGCAAAGCAAGCTCCCGCGCGGTGGGCAGATTGCCTTTTGCAGAGGCGATGCCGTCAGCCAGCGGAATCTCCGCGCCGAAGCCGAACAGGCGGATGAGGTCCATCGCGGGCTGCTGCCGCAAGCGCTGCGCCAGGCGGATGAAATACAGGTTGCAGGATTGCGCGAGCGCCTGCGTCATATCAACCGTGCCGTGGGTTTTCTCTTTGCAGCGGAACATGTGCCCGCTGACCTCCAGCTCGCCCGTGCAGGTGAAGGTGAAATTTTGCGATATGCCCTGCTCCAGCGCCGCCGCCGCGATAAAGCACTTGAAGGTCGAGCCGACAGGGTACGCGCCCAGCGCCCGGTTGAAAAAGGGAAGCAGCGGGTCGTTCAGGCTCGCGGCAACGTCGCCGGGGTCAAAGGCGGGGGCGCTTGCGAGCGCGAGGATTTCCGAGGTGTTCGCGTCCAGAACAACTGCTGCGCCCTGCGCAATCCCGCCATTGGCAAGGGCCTCCTGCGCGATGCGCTGCGTGTTTGCGTCGATGGTCAGCTGAATGCCTGCCTGCGAAAGGTAGTTGTCACGGCGTTCCTCCGGCTCAGCCCCGGCAAGGGCGCGGCCTTGGGCATCAACCGCCATGCGCACGGCAAGCTCCCCCGCAGCGGCGGAAAGCAGCCCGTCAAACGCCTTTTCCAGCCCGATGGCGCCCGCGTTTTCCTGGTTCAAGTGCCCGATGAGATGCGGTGCAAGCTGTGCTTTGCTATATCTCGGCGATGCGCTTATTATCAAAATATCTTTGTTTGAGGCAGCTTTTGCTGTTGCAACGTGCGCGGTCGCAACGTGCGCGGTCGCACTGTCAATCGGCACGGCGACGAGATTCCCCCGGGCAATGCGGGGTTCCAGCAGGGCGTAGCGGTCATTGCTCAGCGCACCGCGCAGAAATTGATCCGCTGCGGGGGTGGGTTTTGCCACGGCGAAAAACTGCGGCTGCGCGTGTACCAGCGGCACGCCGTTGCGGTCTAAAATCGCGCCCCGGCTGTGCCCGAGAACAACGCGGGCGCTTGCATGGCCGCTCTGCGCGGGGATCATTGTGGGCACCTGCATGAGCCGCAAACACAGCGCGCCAATGCCCAGGACGAAGAGGAAAAAGACGATGCCGATGCGCTTGGTCAAAACAAAAGACTCCCTTCAAAATGTTCTAAAGGTAGTCTTGTCTTTTTATGCGGGAATTATCAGAAAAGGCCCAAGGCAACTGTGCGGTGCGGCCCTAACAAAATACACACAAGCATCTTACAAAAAATCGTTGCAATGCCGATATTTTTCTGGACATTTGCCGAACGATGCGATATAATGAAACCAGAACAGCATCACCAAAAGGAGGAAACGATCATGGCAAAAAAACACGAACAGGCGCAGGGTGAACAAGCATCATCCAAAAAACGTTCGGCGGCGATTATCGCGTGCTGCATCGCCGCGATTGTCGTGCTGGCGAGCGCGGGCGTATGGGCATTTCTCAAGTTTGGGAAGCAGGCGCCGGTGGACCCGGAGCTGGAAAACGATACCCCGGTGCTGGTTGAGAGCGTTGTGGTGCCCTCCGCGGCCCTCGCGATTTCTCCCACTGCCACGGACAGCAACAACTGCATCCCCACCGAGCCGGAATTCCTCATTGCGCTTTCTGAGCCGATGGAGGAGAAGGTGCTCAAGGAATGGCTGAAGGTGGCCCCGGAGCTGGATTTCAGCCTGAAAAAAACCAAAAACGAACTGGAATATCAGCTTGTGCCGGAGGGGGAGCTGCAGCCAAACACGCTCTACACCTTCACCTTTGACCCGCTGCAGGAAAGCGGCGGCATGCCCGCGCGCGCCGGGAACACCTGGACGTTCCAGACGCAAAAGCGCTTTGCCATTGAGAAGACGCTGCCGGAGGATACCGGCATGTATGTGCCTGCGGATTCCGTGATCGAGCTGGTGCTTGGCGGCGATGTGAAGCTGGACGACCTGAAGAAAAACGTCAGCATTCAGCCCGCGCTGAAGGGCACGGACTGGCGCAAAACAGGCGTCAATACCTATTCGTTCCTGCCCGACGGCGGGATGGCGTACGACACGGTGTATGAGGTGCGTGTCAAGGGCGCGCTGGCGGATTCGCTGGGGAAAGAGACGCTGGGGAAGGATTTTACCTTCAAATTCAGAACCCGGGAAGAAGAGAACAACGAGGGCTATGCCTACGCGCAGTTTGATAACAACGCGTACATGTCCACAGAGCGGCCCGCGTTTTCTCTGCGCACGAACGATGAGATTGCGGGAGACATCACCGCAAAGGTGTTCCGGTACGAAACCGCGGAGCAGTACCGCAAGGTGGTGGAGGCGCAATTGGATGACGATCCGTGGAGCACGAAGCCTGTGCCCGCACGCAGTACAGATGGGCTTGCCAAAGTGCTGGAGCAAGAGCTCGAATTTTATACGGGCGATTGGACAAGCTCCGGCGTCGTCGTATTGCCTGACACGCTGCCCAAGGGTTTTTATGCCGCTGAGTTCTCGTTTGACGAGCGCAGCATCATCACGTACTTCCAGGTGACGGATTTGAGTGCCTACGCGATGAGCGGCGGCGGCGATTGCCTGTTTTGGGTGAACGACCTCACGACCTCAAAGCCGGTGAGCGGCGCGGAGGTTTTCGCCGCGTCCGGCACATCGTCCAAGGGAAAAACAGCCTCCGACGGCGTGCTTTCGTTCCAACATGCGCAGGAGGCCGGCCGTACGGCTTTTTCTGTGAAGAAGGGCGAAGACCAGCTGCTGGTGATGCTGGACAATTCGGCCGCGCCGGAGGAATTCAACGCCGCGGATTACTGGCGGTATGTTTATGTTGACAAGGAGCTGTATCGGCCGGACGACACGCTGAACTTTTTCGGAATCGTTTCGCCAAAGCAAAAGGGCACAAGGGCGGTTGACAAAGTGACCTTGAAGATCAGCAAATATTGGGACGAGAACGGCAGCGGGAGCGAACTCACGGCCGAAGCCGCACTGAAGGACGGCGTGTTCGAGGGGCAGATCAAGCTGCCGGAGCTTGCGCCGGGAGAGTATTGGCTGGCGGTCTATTCCGGTGACACAAAGCTTGGCAACACATATTTTAACGTGGATATCTACCAAAAGCCGTCGTATAAATTGACGCTTTCGGCGGACAAATATCTCGCTTGGGCGGGCGATGAGGCGACCATCACCGCCAAGGCGGAATATTTTGACGGAACGCCCGTTGCCGAACTGGATCTGATGCTCGAAGGTGACTCCATGACCACCGATGCCGACGGCAAGGTGAGCCGGAAGATAGAGAGGAATCCAGGCGAGCGCGACACATTATTGTCACATGCTTACTTTAACGCATCGGCGGAGTTCCCGGAGATTGGCAATGTTTCAAAGTACATGTACATCAGTTATTTCAACAGCAATGTGGAGGTCAAGGCTTCGGCAAAGCGCAAGGGTAACGACTGCGATCTGGAGCTGCAGGCGTTCAATGTGGATTTCAGCGGGCAGAGCATTGACGAAAATTCGATGTATGATACAGACCAATTCCTCAAGGAGTTCAGCGGAAAATTATCGCTCAACGTGACATGGACGGAAATCATATATAAAAAAGTTTCCACCGGCAAAAAAGAGTATGACCCCTATACGAAAACCTTCACGGAGTCCTACCGCTACGAGCGCAACGAAAAGCGCGGCGGCAGCAAACGGTTCATGATAGAAGACAAGGAAAAACAGAACTTTAAGCTTCCGGTTTCCAACCCGGCAGGCGAATACCGCATCAATATCACGGGCAAGGACACAAAGGGCAGGGAATTTGAACGTACGACCTATTATTATGATTCCGGGCGGCGGAATGATGAGCCCCGCAGGTGGGTGAACGTGCTTGATCTCGACGGCAAAACGAAATATGCCATTGGGGACAACGTGACCCTTGCCATTTGCGAGAGCGGCAGCGAGACTCCGCAGCCCATTGAAGAGGGCACCGCGCTGTTCATCCGCGCGAGCAACCGGGTGCTTGATCACACGGTGGCAGCAGATAACCGCCTCAGTTTCAAGTTTGATGACAAGGTGCTGCCCAATATCAATGTGTATGGGGTGCTGTTCGATGGCAGGGAATATATCACCCCGGGCTACTACTACTATGCGCACCGCATGGTCTCGATTGACGCGGAAAGCCGCGCGCTTTTGCTGGAGCTCAAGCCCGACAAACAAAGCTACAAGCCCGGCGAAACAGCAACGCTCAGCCTGCAACTGACAGACGCCAAAAAGAATCCCATGCAGGGTGTGGTCAACCTCAACATGGTGGACGAAGCGCTGCTTGCTTTGCAGGAGCAATATGTTGATATCGGCGAACGCATATTTGGCGATTGGTATCATCTCAGCTTCAGCTCCGCGATCAGCCACATCATCGTCACGGTTGATTCCGGCGAAGAGGGCGGCGGCGGCGAAGGCGGCGGCGAGCGCTCGGATTTCCGTGATACCGCGCTCTTCAAGACCGTGCAGACCGACAAAAACGGCAAGGCAACTGTGGAAGTGAAGCTGCCGGACAACATCACCTCGTGGCGGGTGTTTTGGCAGGCGTTCCGCCCGGATGATGTGATGGCGGGCAGCGGGCGCGAAAATATCATCGCGACCCTCCCGTTCTTTGTGGATAACCGCCTGGCGGACACCTTCCTCACGGGCGACAAACCCATCCTCGGTGTGCGCAACGCGGGGGTGGCCCTGGATGGCGGCGAGGTGAAGTATAGCGTGAACGTGCCAACGCTTAAATTCAGCAAAACGGCGAACGCGCCGATTTCCGCCTGGTTTGATGTTCCGCTGCCGGCGCTCACCGCGGGCAAGCACAGCGTTTCCATCGCCGGCGAGTACAAGAGCTATACCGATGCGATTGCAAAAGAGTTTACAGTGGCGGACAGCATTGCGGATCACAGCGAAACCCGCACGGCAAAGCTCACAGAAAGCACGACGCTCGACGTGCCCGCAAAGGGCATGGTGCAGGTGGTGTTTACGGATAAGCAAAAGGCACAGGTGATGCAGGCGGTGGGTGGTCTTGCATACCAGCGCACCATCCGCGCGGAGCAGGTGGCCGCCAAAATGATTGCGCAGGAGGTGCTCTCCGGCTTCACAGACGGACGGGGCGTATCGGAGGAACTTGCCGAACAGCTGGCGGCATATCAGAAACATAACGGCAGCATCGATCCGTTCAGTTACGCAGCGGCGGATGAAGATCAAACGCTTGAGACCACCGTTTGGGTATGCGCCGCAGCGGGGGATCAAATCAACAAGGCAGGTGCGGCAAGATATTTGTATAACACCATGCGCCAGGACAAAATGGATGAGGCAACCCTTGCGCTGGCAGGCCTTGCGGCGCTCAAGGAGCCGGTGATGCAGTACATCAGCGAGTTCATGCAGGAAGAACTCTCGGCGGAACAGGCGATGAACCTTGCGCTGGCGAACCTGTTCATCGGCAACGGCGCCGCCGCGAAGGAACTGGCGGACAGCGTCATAAAAGAGCACTGCAAAACCACAGGGGAACTGATGTATGTCGTTGGAAGTTCACGCTCGAACTCCCTGAAGCTGACCGCCGGGCTGGCTGTGGCGGCAGCGCTGCTGGAGCTGCCGGAGGGCGAAAAGCTGTTCCAGTATGTGCTGGACAACAAGGGCATAGAGGATTTATATCTGCTGCAGCAGGCGGTGGTGCTCCGGCACAAGGCGCAGAGCGTGAACCCCGAATGCGCCGAGTTCACCTATACCCTTGAGGGCAAAACGACGAAGGCAAAGCTCTTCACGAGCCATTCGATGCTTGTCACGGCGGAGCAGCTGCGCAAGATGGAATTCAGCGGCATCAGCGACGAAATTGAGGCATCGGTTCTCTATCATGCAAAGGGTTTCCCGCAGGGGAGCAGCAAGCAGGTTTCCGTCACGCAGAATTATGATGCAGAACTGCAGGCGAACCGGGCGGCCGCAGGCACAATTGGGTACAGCATCAGCGCCGACGCCCCGGACGGCTATTATAACATCGTGCACATCCTGCCGGCGGGTCTCGCGTTCACTGGGATTGATTGGAAGATTGAGCACAAAAACATCTGGGTATCGGAGATCAAGGGGCAGCAGGTGACCTTTACGGTTCGGAAGGAAAAAACAGCCGTGGATGGGACCATCTACTTCAACGCCCGCCCCGTGATGCCCGGCACATTCAAGAGCGAGGGCACCTACATCATCCACCAAACAGCGCCGGATATCACGAACCAAACAGCGGGCGGCACTGTGCTGATCAAATGAGGAAGGCCATAAGACGCCTCCTGCCAATATTATTGTGCCTTGCTTGCATCTCCTGCTCTGGTGATGTGCAAGAACCGGAGCGGGAGACGCAGGTGCGCCACGCAGCCTACAGCGGCAAGGTGATTGACACCAAACAATTCGTTGAGCAAAGCGCCTTTGAGATCAGCGGGGCGGGTTATGCTCTGCAAACGGGCGTGAAGGCGCTGGTGGTGCCGCATCACACAGTGGCATCAAAACTGGCGGCGGAGCTGCTCAAGGGCTTGGCGGAAAATCCGCCGGAAACCGTGATTTTGCTGGGACCAAACCACACGAACGCAGGGCCGAAGATCGCTTCCGCATACGCCTCGTTTGCATCATATCACGGCGTGGTGCGCCCCAATGAAGCGCTGGTGAATGCCTTGGAGCGGGAGCGCCTTGCGGGTATCAGCAACGCGTTGTTTGAGGAAGAACACAGCATCGGCGCGCTCATTCCCCTCATTGCCCGCTATCTCCCGGGCGCAAAGATCGTGCCGCTGATTTTCCACAAGGGCACCCCGCTGCGGCAAGCAAGAGCCGCCATCGACGCGGTATATGACCCAACAGATGCTAGCACAATGCTCATCGCGTCCATCGATTTTTCACACACGCTGCCCTCCTATGAGGAGCCCGCCCGCCGCGCAAAAATGCTGGAATATATTGAGGATTATGACTGGGGCACGATTCTCACTCTGGATGAAACGTATATCGACGCGCCGGTGATTATGGCCGCGCTATTGCAGCTGCTGGAAGAAAACGGAAGCAGCCGCATGGAGGTTGCAGCCAGTGCCAATGCCGCCGATATGCTGGGCTTTGCCGTGTCGGACGCAACCGGGTATCTGACGCTGGTGTTCTACTAAACATCGCAAAAAAGAAAGCCTTGACGCTCAGTTTTCTGAGATGTCAAGGCTGTTTTTTATTGCATTTAAAAATCACACAACATACGCCGAGGCTGCCGTTGTTCCGCCGTGCCCCGTCCAGTTGGTGTGGAACATTTGCCCGCGCGGTTGGTCAATGCGCTCATAGGTGTGCGCGCCGAAGTAATCGCGCTGCGCCTGCAGCAGGTTGGCCGGCAAACGCGCGCAGCGGTAGCCGTCGTAATAGGAAAGCGCGCTGGTGAAGGCGGGGAGGGGGACGCCGCCGGTGATTGCCGCAGCAATCACCCTGCGCCAGCTGCCTTGCGCTGCGGCAAGCGCTGCGGTAAAGAAGGGGTCGAGCATCAGATTATCCAGCGCGGGGCTGCTGTCAAATGCCTCCTTGATGTTGCCGAGGAAGGTGGAGCGGATGATGCAGCCGCCGCGCCACAGCATGGCGATTTCGCCGAAGTTGAGGTCCCATTGATGGGTGGCGGCGGCGGCGCGCAGCAGCGCGAACCCCTGCGCATAGGAGATGATTTTTGAAGCGAACAGCGCCTGTCGAATGTCTTCGATGAAGGCGGCTTTGTCGCCCGTGAATGTTTCAGCCGGAGGGCCAGCGAGAATCGCGGACGCGCGCACACGTTCTTCTTTGATGGCGGAAAGGCAGCGGGCATACACCGCCTCGCCGATGAGCGTGAGCGGAATGCCTTCGTCCAGCGAAGCAACGGAGGTCCATTTTCCGGTACCCTTTTGCCCTGCGGTATCCAGGATTTTTTCCACGATGGCGCCGCCGTCCTCGTCTTTGAAGCCCAAAATATCGCGCGTGATTTCCACCAGATAGCTATCCAGCACGCCGGTGTTCCATTCTTTAAATACCTGGTGCATCTCTTCAGCGTTCATGCCAAGATAGGTTTTCATGAGGAAATAGGCTTCGCAAATCAGCTGCATGTCGCCGTATTCGATGCCGTTGTGCACCATCTTCACAAAATGGCCCGCACCGTTTTCGCCGACCCAATCGCAGCAGGGGATTTCGTTATGTTCGCCTACTTTTGCCGCAATTGCCTGAAAAATGGGCTTGACATGCGGCCATGCAGCAGGGGAGCCGCCCGGCATGATGCTCGGACCGTTCAGCGCGCCCTCCTCGCCGCCGGAAACACCCGCGCCGATGTAAAGCATGCCCTTTGATTCCACGTAGGCCGCGCGGCGGATGGTATCGGGAAAGTGGGAATTGCCGCCGTCGATGATGATATCCCCCGCGCTCAGGCAGGGGAGCAGCGCCTCAATGCACGCGTCAACGGGCTTGCCAGCCTTCACCATGATCATGACGCGCCGGGGCGCTTTCAGGCTGTCAACCAGCTCCTGAATGGAATATGCGCCGGAGATGTTCTTGCCCTTTGCCCGGCCCTCGGTGAAATCTGTGACCTTCTGTGTCGTGCGGTTATACACGCACACGGAAAAACCCTTGCTTTCCATGTTCATCACGAGGTTTTCGCCCATGACGGCGAGGCCGATGAGGCCGATGTCTGCTTTGCTCATTATTCTTCTCCTATTTTCTGTTGTGAATTTTGAACTTGAAATTCAACGATGTAAAACGCGTGTGAGTATTGCCTTCTAAAAATATGCAGCTCCGTGCCCAGTTCTTCATTGTGATACCAATAAAACGAACCCATCTGATCTTTCAACGTATAACCAAGCGACGGCAGGCTTTCAAAATAAGGCTCCAGCGTATCGGCGCAAATCATATAAACATGGGCATCCGAGCGCGCGAGTTCATACGGCGTTGCGCCTTCGGGTAAGGGAAAATCAATCTCCACTCCGTTGATGTTACCCACCAAAGAAGCAGGCTCGCGTTTGGCGGCTTCCCTCGCGCTCATGGTGATATCTTCTCCTGATATTGCGAGCAAAAATATCTGTACAGGCGTCAGCGGACGGAACATCGCTGCCCACACGATAATGGCGGATATCATCAGGCCAACCAGCGAAATCGCTGCGATTGTTATGGCTTTCTTCTTCTTCATCTTTGCACCCTCGCGTTCCCCTGATAAATGCTCCACACCATGTCTTCATCCGCCGGGGTGGCGTAGTCGTCCAAAGTGGTGGTCGCCAGCGCGCCGGAGGCCCACGCGAACCCGGTGCACCGCTCCGGCGAAAAGCCCTTGAGGATGCCGTACAGCAACCCGCTGACAAAACCGTCGCCGCCGCCGATGCGGTCAAGCACCTGAATGGGGCGCGGTTCCATCACGTTCCATTCATCGCCGAAGGAGGTGACCGCGCCCCACAGATGTTCGTTGACAGAGCGCACCTGCCGCAGCGTTGTGCCGTAGACAGAAGCGCCGGGGAAGGCCTCCTTCACGCGGCCGATCATCTCTTTAAAGCCGTTGATTTTTGCCGCAAGGTCCGTTCCGCCAGCTTCGGGCCCTTGAATGCCAAGGCACAGCTGAAAATCCTCTTCGTTGCCCAGCAAAATATCCGCCATAGAGGCGATCTCAGTGAATATGGCCCGCAGCTCCTCTTCGCGGCCCTTCCAGAAGGAGGCGCGGTGGTTCAGATCGAAGGAAATGCAGGTGCCATAGCGTTTTGCGGCGCGGGCGACGTCAAGGCAAAAACGGCTGCTCTCGGGCGAAAGCGCACCCACCAGGCCTGAAAGATGCAGAATCTGCACGCCTTGATTGCCAAAAATGTCGTCCAGGTCAAAGTCCTTTGCGTTGAGGATGCAGCCGACCTCGCCCGCGCGGTCGTTGTGCACGCGGGGGCCGCGGGTTCCGCGGCCACTGTCGGCAATATTGAACTGGTGCCGGTAGCCCCACGGCCCGCCCTGCGGGATATCCGGTCCGGCGTAATCGATGTTGCGGCGGCGCAGTTCGCTTTTGATGAAGAAGGAGATGGGGCTGCCCGCAACAAAATTCGTGAGCACGAGCCCTTTCAGCCCGAGAGAAGCGGGCACGTTGAGGACATTGGATTCCGCGCTGGTGGCCTGCATGGTGAAGGTGCTGCTTGTGTGCACGGGCGCGCCGTTTGGCGGCGTGATGCGCACACCCATGCTGGTTGGAGCCGCCACGCCGTAGCGGCAGTTTTCCCGCAGTTTCATAGGAAGTCCCTTTCTCTTTTTGGTTAATTGTTATAATGAAAGTACCACTTGCCGTCCAAGTGTTCCAGAGGTTCTAATGACTTGTTGTATTGCGGCAGATATATGAATTGTCGGCAATCATCAAAGGTGTATATGATGCGGCCAAAGGTCAGTGTGATATTAAGATGATGGCAGCTGTCACTAAGCGAGTCAAGTATGTGACGATGTTTTTCCGTGAGCGTGACGCTCCAGCCGAGGTGTATGATTGCCCCAAGCTCCCGTTCCGAAGAGTTCCAGTTGTAGCTAAAATGTTCCGTTGATCTTTGCAATGCGCTGTCAGTCAAAATTAGTTCATTGAGCGCCGTGAATTCCTCCCGGTGGGCGGCAAAAAATTCTTTGGGAGGCAAGGAAGGCGTTGTATCCCGCGTTGGAAGCACTGCTCTGACTCGTTTGAGGTTGATGTGCAAACTCAGCAGGCGGAACACCTTGAACGCCACATAGAACAGCGACACCAAAGACAAAGCGGCCAACAGAATGCCCGCTATGTTGACCCAAGCTGGTTCATCGCGCAACGTGCTTCTCCACCACAAAAAGCCAACGAATCCGCCCGGCGCAACAGCGCCAATGCCCAGAAAAATAGCTTCAACAGAGTAATTCTTATGGATTCCCTTTTTCACCAGAGTATAGTTCATGGCAGAATAAACCTTTCGATCAACGCCGCAATGCCGTCCTCATTGTTGCTCAGTGTGGTATATTGGCACAGCGCCTTGATGTCCTCCGGCGCGTTGCCCATCGCAATGCCCAAGCCCGCGTATTCCAGCATGGAAACGTCGTTATACCCGTCGCCCACGGCGATCATTTCATCGGCGCGGATGCCATACGCCTCGCCGATTGCCTTGAGCGCCAACGCCTTTGAGGCCTTGGGGCTCACGAATTCCAGCAGGTACGGCCGGGAGGTGTGCACGTTCACCCGCCCGCCAAAATGCGCGTGCATCTCGGTTTGATACTGTGCAGCATCTTCAGGGGAAGCAATCCAGAGCAGCTTTTCGATATTCCCAATGCCGTTGAGATTGCTTATGATCGGCATATCCGCACCGGTGATGGACTGATACTCCCGCGTGGGCGCGGAATCCACGTTGGCATAGAGCCGCCCGTCCGCCCAAACGGCGACAGCGATATCGCGGCGCACGCCGATGTCGAAGATTTCCTTGGCGCAGGCGGGTTCCAGCGGGCGCGAGAACAGCACGCGCTTGGTTTCCCCCGTGACGGCCAGCGCACCGTTGAGCAGCAAAAAGGGGTAATCGCCGGGGAACATCGCGTTGATGTGCCCCACGCCGCACAGGGGTCGGCCGGTGGACGGCACGAACATGGTGCCCCGCGCCATCGCCGCCAAAACGGCGCGGCGGGGGCGATCCGTG
>JGI994J12354_10001425_pt1 | contig 24090 bp, 19 predicted proteins | sample IntmicLarv3ML3BL_FD_12354 | JGI IMG/M metagenome (IMG submission 12354)
GCTATTTATATCTCTTCTTCGTCAAAATTTCTTGTTTAGCCTTCGTTTAGGCTTACTGCGAAATTTTTCCTCGAATCTACTACAAATAGCCGTTTTCGTCTTAATAATGTTTTCTTACTATAGGGCTCCTTAACAAGCAGTCCTTTTTTGATTATACTATTCTAAATAAAATATATTCACATAAGATTTATTTCAACAGCTCCTGTATAAAAAGGGTTGCAACCTCGGGAATGCTCATTTTATTGTTGTCAACCAAGCTGTTGTAATAAACCATATTTTCCTCCGTTGCGCAGTTATCCAGCACAGCCAGTGCCGTTTCTATTTCAGGGTGCTTTTCCAAAACATCCTTGCGGACAACAGGCGCGCAATAGTATGCGGGGAAGAAATTCAAATTATCTTCCAAAACTCTTAATCCTGAGCCCTCCAGGAAACCGTCGGTTGTATAGATATTTGTAACATCAATTTCGCCTTGCTGTATGCTCTTTTGCTTAAGACCCACATCCATCATTACATATTTGCTGAAATCATAACCGTAAGTTTCACACATATTGAAATATCCGTCCATGCGGTCGAAAAAAGCATGCTCACCGCCGTAAATAAGCTGAGAAGAAAAAGCGGCAAGGTCGCTGTTTGTTACAATGCCATTGGCTTCGGCAAAATCTGCATTTATGGCGTTGGCATAGGTATTGTTAAAGCCCATATCAGGCAGAACGATTAAATCAAATTCCCTTTCATAGCCTTCCTTTGCTATTTGAAAAGTGGTTTGGGCATCGGTTCCGGGGGCTATATCCTGGCCGAGATATGCCATAACCATGCCGCCTGTATATTCAGGATAAAGATCCACATCGCCCTTTCTGATGGCTTCAAAGCAAATGGCGCCTGCCATATCATATTTCCTCTCTACCTTAAACCCTTCCTCTTCAAGCAGTTGAGCCATTATTTCAGCCGTAAGCTGGGCTTCGGTATAGCTTTTGCCTGCAATTGTCAATTTTTTATCGCCGTTTGATGAACATGCCGTAAAAGCTGTAAGCAGCGCTGTGAGTAATAATATAGTAGATAATATTTTTTTCATAGAATCCCTCCTGTAAAAGTTTTACAATGATTTATTGTGTTTGGACAAATATTTTTCCGCTTTATTAAGCCAAAGGTCTGTGAAGAAAGCCATAAAACATATGGGAATAGCACCGGTGAGCATTATGGACATATCCTGCGTTTGAGTTCCCCTGTAAACATATCTGCCTAATCCGCCGCCGCCTACAAGCACCGCAATTGTAACTATTCCGTAAGCGGTTATTAATGAAACCCTAAGCCCTGAGATTATAACGGGCAGAGCGTTGGGGATTTCAACCTTAAGCAGCAGCTGTAGCGGATTCATTCCCATACCCTTGCCGGCTTCAAGAAGAAAAGACTCTACCGAAAGTATCCCCGTATAAGTATTGCGCACAATGGGCAAAAGCGAATAAAAGAAAATTGCCATAATGGCAGGCCAGTTACCAAGCCCGAAAAGAATAAGCATAATAGAAAGCATGGCAAGAGAAGGAATAGTCTGTAGCAATTCTATAAATGCAATTACAGGCAGGGCACTTGATTTAAAGCGGGTTAGAGATATTCCCAAAATAATACCGGCAACTGCCGCAAGGGCCACTCCCGAGAGCGAAATAAAAAAATGGATTATAATGCGGTTGATGAGTTCGGGCATAACAATTCCCCCTTTCATAAAACTGAGCCATAGCGGTATTTTGTCAGAGATTATCTCTTCAATCCGGCAGGTGTTACGGCTTTGGCTATTTGACCTATTATAAAACTGGTTGAAATTGCAAGCAAGCATGATGGTATTACGCCCAGCATAAGCATGGCATGGTTATACCTTGCAAGCCCTGTGTGTATAATATCACCCAGCCCGCCGCCGCCTATTAAAGCCGCAACGGTTGCCCAGCTTACAATATAAACGCTGGCAAGGCGAATACCTGTCACTATAACAGGCAGAGCCAGAGGCAATTCAACCCTGAAAAGAATCTGTAAGGAGCTCATACCCATGCCGGTTGCCGCTTCAACGCAGTAATCAGGCACTTCGGAAATGCCGGTATATGTATTGCGCAAAATGGGCAATATGGAATAAAGCGTCAAAACAATCATTGCAGTCAGCTTGCCTATGCCTGTAAAGGGAATTAAAACGCCGAACATTACCATGCTGGGAATAGTTTGAAGCACGCCGGTGGCGGCTAAAACCTTTTTACCGATTTTTATATTGCGCGTAAGTGCAATTCCCGCAGGCACCGCGATTAAAGAGCCCATAAGAACGGATATATATGAAATTTGTATATGCTCAACTAAAGCGGTAAGCAGAAAATTCTTGTTATTTTGGAAAACATTGATAAAATTATTCATCATTATCACCCCAGATAACATTAGCCAGAGCCTTAACCAGAATGGTTTTTGTAACTATTCCTTTAACATAGCCCGTAGAGCCTGTTACCACTAAAAACGGCAGCTGCTCCGAAATGAGAATATCGAAAGCCTCCTTCGCCTGAGCATTTAAATTAATGTTGGGGCAAGGCTGCAATTCCAAATCGCCTATTTGAGAGATTTGCTTTGTGCCCGCAACGGATCGCAGCGCTTCAACGGCTATAAAGCCCTGGAGTATATTATTTTCATCAACCACTATTAAAGAGTCAACATTGTTGTGGCGCATAAGGTTTATGGATTCTGCAAAGCCTTTATCCTTTGTTACTGTAATAACCCTCTGATTCATAATTTCACGTACAAGGTCAACATCATAATTATTTTTCAGCCTTTTTTTACCTATAAATTCCCTGACATAATCATTGGCAGGCTGAGTTAAGAGCCTCTCAGGCGAATCCTGCTGTACAATTTTGCCGTCTTTCATAAGAATAATGGTATCGGCCAGTTTAATAGCCTCGTCAATATCATGGGTTACGAAAACAACTGTTATGCCAAGGGTTTGCTGCAGGCGCTTCAGCTCATCCTGAAGGGACTCGCGGGTTATGGGATCGAGAGCGCCAAAGGGCTCATCCATGAGCAGAAGGGGCGGTGATGCCGCAAGGGCGCGGAGCACACCTATACGCTGCTGCTGTCCGCCGGAAAGCTCCGAGGGGTATCTGGATAAATATTCCGCCGGCTCCATTCCAACCATTTCAAGCAGCTCGCGGGTTCTGGCGGCGCATTTTTCCTTCGGCCATTTCAAGAGCTTCGGAACAACCTCAATATTCTGCTCAATAGTCATATTGGGGAACAGTCCGATCTGCTGGATTACATAACCGATTTTACGGCGCAGCTCAACAGGGTTAAGCTCTGTAATCAGCTTGCCGTCTACAGAAACATTTCCCGCTGTAGGCTCAATAAGCCTGTTTATCATTTTCAGGCTTGTTGTTTTCCCGCAGCCGCTGGGGCCGATCAGGACTACAAATTGACCTCGCTCGATTGAAAGGCTGAGTCCGGATACAACGGTATTATTTCCGAAAGCCTTGCTTACGTTGTCAAAAACAACCATAAAAATAACTCCTCTCTATGGTTTAAGATATATTAAATTTGCCGGAAAATTTGAAACGAGAATTATCAAAACCGGATAAATGGGTATAAAAATAAAACAAGCGCATTTACCTGCGAAATCTCCTGAAGTTCCGACAAATTTACTTAAGAATGCGAAAATAAGATGTCAAGAGAACATAAATAGAAAACAGATTGACATTGTTGCTTATGAAGAATCCAGTTATTAGCTTATGCCGGAAATACTCCGTTTATCACATAAGTTTTAAAGAATTCATTAGAAAATAAAATATTCTATTATATAGCTTACCATATTTTCATATAAAGCTCAATGTGAAAATTATGTTCTGACAGAATGGCAGCTTTAATAGGCAATAATAAAAAGCATATAAGAAATTTGAAATAAACTAGAGCTTTGACATACGATGCAAAAGGTGTTGGCATAATCATAAAGCATTAAACAACGAGTTGAGCGGGCCATGTATACAAGTTCGAATAAAACACTTTTTTTGTGCTCTTTACCAAAATTCATTCTATTATTTATCTATTAGATTACGAAATTTGGTTGATTATTTCATATGAAGTAATGTATAATTGTTTTTATATTGCTATAAATTGTTTTAAAGATTTACTGTTAGCACTTTGTAATTTGGTTTTATGACTTTTATCAAATGGGGATAATAAATTCATGGATAATAATGAAAAAGTTATTGAAGTTAATAATCTTTGGGTAAAATACTTTACCGACGGCCAGGAGGTTAATGCTGTAAACGGCATTAACTTTTCTCTCGAAAGGGGAAAAACTCTTGGCATAGTGGGGGAAACCGGCGCAGGTAAAACAACTACTGCATTAAGCATTATGCAGCTTCTGCCGAAGGTTACGGGGAGAATCACATCAGGAGAAATCCTTTTCAAAGGCAAAGATATTGTTAAGGCTTCCGAGGCCGACATGCGCGTTATTCGCGGAGAAATGATTTCTATGATATTTCAGGACCCGATGACGAGCCTTAATCCGGTTTTAACCGTTGGCAGTCAGATCGGTGAAGCTATTCAGCTTCATATGAATCTGGATAAAGCCGGCGTTAACAAGCGGGTTGAAGAAATGCTGGAGCTTGTCGGTATACCTGCAATAAGGAAAGATGAATATCCCCACCAGTTTTCAGGCGGTATGAAGCAAAGGGTGGTTATAGCCATAGCTTTAGCCTGTGACCCTATGCTGCTTCTGGCGGACGAGCCTACTACGGCGCTGGATGTTACCATTCAATCCCAGATACTGGATATGATGGAAAACTTGAAGAAAAAGCTGGACACCGCCATTATACTCATAACCCATGATTTGGGAATAGTTGCTGAATTTTGCGATTATGTAGCCATTATGTATGCGGGGGAGATTGTTGAGATCGGCACGGCGGCGGATATTTATGAAGCTGAAATCCACCATCCGTATACTATGGGCTTGTTTAACTCTATACCTAACCTTGAAGAGGAAACATCGCGCTTAAGCCCTATAGACGGCCTTATGCCCGATCCTTCCGATTTGCCTAAAGGGTGTAAATTCCATCCCCGCTGTCCTTATGCTTTAGAAAAATGCAAAACAGAGATTCCGGGCGAATTTGTTCAGGGCAGCCATAAAATTAAATGCTGGCTCCATGCCTAGGGATTCATATCTCGGGCTCGAGTTCATAATTATACTAAACTATTATATAAGAGGTAAATCATGCAAAGCGATACTCTCGTAAGAATGAATAATCTTAAAAAATATTTCCCTACCTCATCCGGTATGCTCCATGCCGTTGATGGTATTAATATGGAAATTAAAAAAGGCTCAACCCTTGGGATCGTAGGCGAATCCGGCTGCGGCAAATCCACTTTGGGCAGGCTCCTTATAAGGCTGCTTGAGCCTACCGACGGTGAGGTTTATTTTAACGGCGACAATATTCTTACTTTGGATAATGCACAGATGAAAGCCGCCCGCACAAAGATGCAGATGATTTTTCAAGATCCTTATGCTTCTCTAAACCCGCGTATGACTGTTGCCCAAACTATTGCTCAGCCTATGAAAGTCAATAAAATGTATCAAACAAGCGATGACATTCAGGCAAGGGTTGAAGAGCTTATGGAAACAGTAGGCCTTGCGGAGCGCTATGAGGCCTCCTACCCACATGAGCTGGATGGCGGCAGAAGGCAGAGAATAGGCATTGCCCGCGCGCTGAGCCTAAATCCCGAATTTATTGTTTGTGATGAGCCTGTATCTGCTCTTGATGTTTCTATTCAGGCGCAAATACTTAATTTAATGATGGATTTGCAGGAGCAAATGGAGTTGACTTATATGTTTATTACCCATAACTTATCTGTTGTTAAGCATATCTCTGATGAAATAGCCGTTATGTATCTCGGCCAATGTGTAGAAAAATGTGATAGTAAGGAGCTTTTCAAAAATCCGCTTCACCCATATACCAAGGCGCTTTTAGATGCTATACCGACTCCTGTTTTGAAAGCAAATAAAGAGCGCAAAATTATCAGAGGCGAAATAACATCACCGATTAATCCGCAGCCGGGTTGCCGCTTTGCTCCCCGCTGCCCTCATGCCGGTGAAAAATGCGTGGGAGAAGAGATTGAGTTTAAAGAAGTCAGCCCGGGGCATTTTTGCCAATGCGTTCTGTTTTAATATAATAGTAGAATCTTATTTTAATGAGCATATACACATTTTTCTATGAGCTTTTAAAAAATCATATATTATTTTCACGCTTGCAAAAATTTGCTGTTTAGCGTGAAATATTATAAACTCAGGCCTTTGCCTGAAAACAATTATTTATTTAACCACGAAAGCATTTCACAAAAAACAAAGAAACGCTTTCACGCTAGATTTAATTGAATGGAGGATCTTTTATGAAAAAAAGATTTTTAGCGGCAATTCTTGCTGCCGGACTTATTATGAGTTCTTTAGCAGGCTGCGGAAGTAATGCCAACAATCAAGCTGCACCATCACAAGCGCCTGCTGCCCCTGCCCAAAGCAGTGCACCTGCCGCTTCTCAAGCACCTGCTGCTTCACAAGCGCCTGCACCGGCTCCGGCTGCCACAGGCAAAGACACAGTTAGAATGGCTGTATATTCTGACTTTAGTATTTTTGATCCAATGAATAGTGGTATGACTCTTGATGCCGTAGTTTACCGTAATATTTTCGACTGCCTTCTTAACTTCTATGATGGCGTGTATGAAAAAACTCTTACCGAAGATTATACAATTTCAAGCGATGGTATGACCTATACGTTTAAACTTAAAAGCGGCGTTTTCTTCCATAATGGTGAAGAGCTTAAGGCTTCAGACGTTGTATTTTCTTTAAACAGGGCTAAAGATTCCACTTCCTTTGCCAATGTTACAAAATCCATTGACACTGTTAAAGCTGACGATGATTATACTGTAACAATATCTCTTTCTCAGCCTTATGTACCTTTCCTTCAAGCTGTTTGCGCCAGCGTTCAGATTATGAATGAGAAAGCCGTTACAGAAGCAGGCGATAATGTTGGATTCCAGCCAATAGGCACCGGCCCGTACAAATATGTTAAATTTGACGCAGGCCAGCAAGTTGTGCTTGAAGCTAATGACAATTGGCACGGCGGAGCTGTTTCTATTAAAAATGCTGTATTTGTTGTTCTTACCGATCCTTCCTCAGCTCTTATGGCGGTTGAAGCCGGTGATATCGACCTGACCTATAGCATCCCTCCGATTGAAGCGTTGAGACTTGCGGACAGCAATGAGCTTAAATTCGATAAGAATGCCACTCAAGGCTCAGGCTATATTTGCTATAATACCGAAAAAGCTCCTTTTAACGATGTTAATTTCAGAAAAGCTATTGCTTATGCTGTTGACAAACAGGAAATCGTTGATGTAGCTATGGAAGGTCTTGCTGAAATTTCAACAGCTCTTTGGGATAGCAGATATGAAGGCTATTCAGGCAAATATCCTCCGGTTGAGTATGATCTCCAAAAAGCAGAAGAATATCTTGCACAATCTTCTTACAACGGAGAAACAGTTTATTTCCGCGTAGGTTATGAAAACTACAAAAAAATCGCTGTTGTTGTACAAGAGCAATTGCGTAAAATCGGCGTAACTGTAGAAGTTGAGCAACTTGAAGCAAATGCTTGGGTTGATGATATGAAAAAAGGCAATTATGATATGTCAACTATAGTTATGACTCAAGAGCTTGATGTTGATTACTGGGCAAATATGTTCCATTCAGATGCAATCGGCGCTTATAACTTCTCAAGACTCAGCAATCCTGATGTTGATAAAGCCTTTGATGAAGGTAAATCCACTCTTGATAAAGCTCAGCGTATTGATACTTATGAAGTTATCGAGCAGGTTATAAATGAAGAAGTTATTATTATTCCTATTTATTACAGAGTTATCCCTTGCGTATATGCCAATGACCTTACTATTACAAGGGCTTACCCTACCGGTTTTGCAAAATGTATCGATATGAAGTGGGATTAGGATTTATTTCCTCTTTATAAAATAAAGCGATTAAATAAAACTTGATGTTTTTCGGTTTGGCCGGTAAATCCGGCCAAACCGATTATTATCACAAATTTCCGGAATAAATAAAAAGGCTCAGTGCCCGGTTATGCTATTTGGACCCATTTATTTTTAAGTATATCCATAGTAGGGATTTTTCAGAAAATTTCGGCACATTTTATCGAAGCTGAAAGGACATTACACCATATGTTCAAATACATTGCGCAACGAATTTTATTGTTATTCCCGGTACTTTTGGGCGTTTCATTTATTGTTTTTACTATAATGAATTTTACCCCGGGAGACCCGGCAACTATTATACTTGGCACAAGTGCCACAAAAGAAGATATACAGAAACTTAATGAAGAATTGGGCTATTATGACCCTTTCGTTGTTAAGTATACAAATTATGTAAAAGATGCTGTTCAGGGGAATTTCGGCACAAGTTATCGAAGCCGCAAGCCTGTTTTTGATGAAATATTTACGCGCTTTCCGACAACCTTGAAAATAGCCTCAGGCGCTATTTTGCTTGCCATTATAATTGGGATACCAATCGGTATAATTTCATCAGTCAAGCAATATTCAATATTTGATGTAACGGGAACGGTGGTAGCCATGTTTATGGCCTCGGTGCCCCAATTCTGGCTGGCGCTTATGGCTATACTCATATTTGCCCTAAAGCTAAAAATTCTGCCATCGACAGGTATAGAGTCGGCCAAGAACTATATTATGCCTATTGTTACATTAAGCCTGCCTACAGCTGCAAATATAATGCGCCTGACGCGCTCATCCATGCTGGAGGTAATTCGTCAGGACTATATAAGAACCGCCAGAGCCAAAGGCGCTAAAGAGTTCAGCGTTGTTATGAGGCATGGCTTCAGAAATGCTATGATGCCGGTTATAACCACTGTTGGCATTAGCTTTGGATACCTCCTTGGTGGAACTGTGCTGGTAGAGTCTGTATTCGGTATTCCCGGCGTAGGCACATTAACAATCAATTCTATCAGGACAAAGGATATTCCTCAAACCACGGCATCCGTTTTATTCCTCGCATTTATATATGTAATGATGATGCTGATCGTCGATGTTTTATACGCCTATATAGATCCGCGGATTAAGGCCAAATATGAGAAAAAGAAGGTGAGCCCTGTTGGAAAGCCCCAAAAAGCCTAAGAAAAAAAAGCGCAGCATTGTCGCCGATATTTGGCATAGATTCAGGAAAAATAAAACGGCTGTTGGCGGTCTGATTGTGCTTGTCACCATACTTGCTTTTGTTGTGTTTGCAAATGTTATAACGGATTATGAAACCATGGCTATATTCCAAAATACGAAAGAACGGCTCCAGCCGCCATCTTCCGCGCATATTTTTGGAACAGATGAGTATGGCAGGGATATTTTTGCCAGAGTTCTTTTCGGAGCGAGAAATTCGCTTCAAATGGCTATAACAGCCATGGCAATCAGCCTTATGATCGCTATAATAATCGGCTCTGTTGCCGCATTTTACGGCGGCTTGGTTGATGGTATAATTATGCGTATTCTGGATATGTTCATGGGCCTTCCTACGATATTGCTGGCCATAGCCATATCGGCCTCTTTAGGCCCCGGTAAGAACAATCTTATATTAGCCATCACAATATCTCAAGTACCCAGTTTTACCCGCGTTACCCGCTCCGCCATATTAAATATCGTCGGGCAGGAATATATTGAAGCTGCCAAGTCCTACGGTTCAAACGATGCGGAAATGATTGCCCATCATATATTGCCAAATGCCATCGGTATTATCATTGTACAGGCTACAATGGCTGTATCCGGAACGATTTTGAGCATTGCAGCCCTTAGCTATATCGGCCTTGGTATGCAGCCTCCGTCACCGGAGCTTGGCGCTATGCTTTCAGACGGCAAGGAATTTATGCGCCATTCACCGTCTCTGGTTATATTCCCGGGACTTACCATAGCTATCATAGCCCTCTCGCTTAATCTTTTTGGTGACGGGCTTAGAGATGCCCTTGACCCCAGACTTAAAACGTAAAATATACTTTAAAAAACAATCCCAGATAAAAATCTGGGATTGTTTTTTATGATTTTATCCTGTATCCGATATGTATTCTTACATAAACTTTTTGCGGTTTATTGCAATTCAGTCTTTCTCACACTAGCTTTGACGTTTTCTTCCATTTCTTTCAAGGATTCTTTATCATGCCATTTGCCCAAGTGCATGACACCTCGTATTTTTTTGCAGTTGGCAACATTTTCCAGCGGATTAGCTTCAAGAACCAGAAGCTCAGCGTGCTTGCCAACTTCTATGGTGCCTGTTTTGTTCTGTGTTCCGAGATTTTGTGCCGCCAGAACAGTACCTGCCATCAGCGCCTGCTCATTGCTCATGCCTACCAGATTTACAAGATTGGCAAGCTCATCATGAACAGAATAACCCGGCAGAATAAACGGCATATACGCGTCCGTTCCCAAAAGAATATGGTTGGAATAGCGATGGAACATTTGAACCTTTCGCACAAATTTTGAAATATCAAATGTTTTGAAACGGGGAGTAGTTTTATAATACTGCTGAGCCTTTTCCCAAGCCTCTAAATCTCTTTTTGTAAGATAATCCTCATAGTCTGCAAGATCAAGGCATTTGCCGTCAACTGCCATAGCCTGCACTGCGCTTATTACACATAAGGTCGGCACGCTCCACATGCCCGCTTCGGCAGCTTGAATCATTTCGGCTTCGTCATCAGGCAAATTGTTGGCATGCTCGACAGAATAATAGCCACTATCTATAAGCTCGGGATAGCTCAGGTTTTCATTGCCGTGGCCTACAATTTTCAAGCCCCTGCTGTTGGTGGCATTGACTATTGCATTGTATATATCTACCGGTATTTGCGGATAGGTTTTGATAAACTCATACCCTTTATCAGCTTCCTCCATTACCTCAGCGGTTGCCTCCTGCGGACTTTTCAGCTTTATGCTGCGGGCTATTTTTCCTTCCTCTCCATCAAGGATAGGTCCTGTATTATGAATAGTCGGCCCTAAAAACTTCCCTTCGGAAATCTCTTTTTTTAGCTTCAGTGATCTGTCATCGCCGGACATGTTTCTAATAGCGGTTACGCCATTTACCAAATACAGGGGAAGCGTTGTGTCATTATCAATATGCACATGCATATCGTGCAGCCCCGGCATAATATAGCAGCCCTCAACATCAATTACCTGATAATCAGGGCCGGGCGCATTTGTGGAAATATTAGTAATGATACCGTTTTCCAAAAACAAATTGGATTTTTCAGGCTGCTGATTTGGTGTCATTGGAATTACAATTGCGTTAATAAGGCAAATTTTCATAAATACCCTCCGGTCAGAATAATTTGAACAGCTGTTTTTCCCGATAAACATGGTTTTTAATTTTTTTGAAATATTGGCAGGTTATTTCTGTTAACAAAAGTACAATGGATTTGGAAGATATAAAAACCTCAAAAGGCAAAATACAATTGAGGTTTTTGAAAGGAAATCATCTTCTATATTTTATATGAAATTTTCAGCAAAATGACATGCGGAAAAATGGCCGGTCTCAATTTCTCTTAAAGCAGGAATTTCCTCGGAGCAGTTATCCTTGGCATATGGGCATCTGGTATGGAAGCGGCAGCCCGGCGGAGGATTATACGCGCTTGGAATATCGCCTAAAAGAGAAGCCCTAGGGCGCTTTTTATCCGTATCCGGTATGGGGATTGCATTTAAAAGCCCCTGTGTATATGGGTGAAGCGGCTTTTTGTAAAGATCGGTTTTTTCGGCAAGCTCAACTACATTGCCCAAATACATGACGGCGATTCTATCGCTTGTATGTTTTACAACGCTTAAATCATGAGAAATAAATAAATAGGTGAGACCCTTCTGAATTTGAAGTTTTCTCATAAGGTTCAGAACCTGCGCTCTTACAGATACGTCCAAGGCGGAAACAGGTTCATCGCACACTACAAATTCAGGCTCAAGGATAAGAGCGCGGGCTATACCTATGCGCTGGCGCTGTCCGCCTGAAAATTCATGAGGGAATCTCTTAAGCTGATGGGCGCCGATTCCAACCTCTTCAAGAATAGCGGCGGTTTTATCGTGCCTTTCAGCCTTGTCACCTATTCCGTAAACATTAAGCGGTGCACTGACAAGCTCTTCTACGGACATGCGGGGATTTAATGAACCGTACGGATCTTGAAATATAATCTGCATTTTTTTACGGGTTTCCCACAATTTCTGCTTATCATAGCTCAGAATATTGCTGCCGTTATAAAGAACTTTCCCATCGGTTGCGGGTATAAGTTTTAATATAGTACGCCCAAGAGTGGATTTGCCGCAGCCGGATTCGCCAACAAGGCCCAAGGTTTCACCCTTGAAAATGGAAAGATTGACACCGTCTACAGCTTTAACGATACCGGGCTGCATATTAAACAAACTTTTTTTGCTGGAAAAATATTTAGTCAAGGCTTTCGTTTCCACAATTGTTTGGGACATAATTTCACCTCGCGTGGGTTATTTATATAAAAAGCATGAAACATAGGTATTATCCGATTTATATTGCTCCGGTTTGGATTTTCTGCATTCTTCAGTGGTCATTTTACATCTTGGGTGGAAGCTGCACCCCTCCGGCATATTATATTGATTAGGCACAGTTCCCTCTATGGTGTTGAGTTCTTCAACATCTTTATCTAAACGGGGAACGGATTCCAAAAGTCCCTTTGTATAAGGGTGCTTGGGGTTTTTGAAAACATCCTCAGCCTTGGCATATTCAACGCCGCGGCCGGCATACATAATGAGAACATTATCCGCCATCTCGGCAATTACGCCCATATCATGAGTTATAAGCATAATAGCGGTTCCCATATTATTGCGGAGCTGATGCATAAGCTCCAGTATCTGTGCCTGTATTGAAACATCAAGCGCTGTTGTAGGCTCATCCGCAATCAGAAGTTTGGGGTTGCAGGAAAGGGCCATGGCTATCATTACCCTTTGGCGCATACCTCCGGAAAGATTATGGGGATATTCATTCATCCTTTTTTCCGGTGAGGGTATACCGACATTTCTAAGCATTTCAAGCGCTTTTTCTCTTGCGGTATTTTTGTCATAGCCTTGATGAATCATAAAAGGCTCCATCATCTGTTTGCCAATGGACATGGTAGGGTTTAAAGATGTCAAAGGGTCTTGGAAAATCATAGCAATTTTATTGCCCCTGATTTCGCACATTTGCTCTTCTTTTAAAGTGAGAAGATCAACATCGTCCATTATTATTTTCCCGTCAGAAACAATTCCGTTTTCGGGCAAAAGGCTAAGTATTGATAGACTGGTTACGCTTTTGCCGCAACCGGACTCCCCGACAATACCCAGTATTTCACCTGAATGAATAGTGAAGTCCACCTTATCTATGGCAGTTATCATGCCTTTTTTTGTTTTAAATTGGGTTCTTAACCCCTCTACTCTCAACAATTCGTTCATAATAACCTCCAAATTCAACAAGGCGAATATTGTTTAAAAAACAGGGGAAAGAGAAAAGTCTCTTTCCCCTAATAATGTAATGATGAATTACTATTTAGTAGTATCCCACTGCCATACCGGCCAGTAAAGTGAAGTAAAGTTTTCAGGCTCAAGATTGCTCAGGTGATTACCGTGAGCCATGAGTGAGTTTGTAGTATAAAGGTATGCCATAGGCACAGTGTCTTTAATGCGCTGCTGATATGCGTAGAAATGAGGTGCTCTTTCATCAAATGTCAAAGCGGCAGTACCGGCATCAGCAAGGTCTGTAAGCTCGGAGCTTGTAACTCTACCGAAGTTTACGGGGCTGGCAGGGTCAATCATCTGGCGGCTTTCGCTTGGGTCAAGAGATCCGCCGGAGCCGATAATACCAAAGTCATGAAGCTCATTTCTCATATTATCCATAAGAGTTGGGAAGTCAACAGATTGTATTTGAACCTTAACGCCGATATTTTGGAAATCTTGTTGTATAAGAGCGGCGGCTCTTTCCCTTGTCGTATTGCCGGAAGGTACGAAGAATACAAGCTCTTGGTCAAACGGGAAGTTTTCTTCCTGTAATATGCTCTTGGCTTGCTCAGGATCATACCAAACTTCTATTTCAGGGTTGAAATATGGGCTGGCAGGAGAAATCGGTGATACAATAGCAACGCCTTGGCCTTGAAGGAGTGAATTAACAAGTGCGTCTCTGTTTATAGCCATGGAGAAGGCTTGCCTAACTTTTTCGGTCATATATGGTTTTTGAGAGTTAATAGGCAATGTTTGATAGCTTGTAGTAGGTATGGAAATTGTTACAAGATTATCCTGCTCTTGAGCCATATCCCAGTCATCAAGAAGTATAGCGCCAAGTCCGCCGCCTGCTATAGTATCTATTTCGCCGCTCATAAGGCCGGCAAGAAGGTTAGCGGTAGGAACTATTCTAACTACGAGCCTGCCGATATTAGGCGTTCCCTGGAAATAGTCAGTATTGGCTGTAAATTCCATACGCTCGCCTTCGATTTTGCTCTCATATTTGTATGCGCCTGTACCGACGGGGTTTTCCCAAAGTGTAGGGGCATTGATTTCAGAAGCGGTTTTACCTTCAAAAATATGTTTAGGTATAATAAACACACTGTCAAGGTCATTTAATAATGTTTCGTGGAACATAGCGTTTTTCATGGTCATTTCCACTGTGTAATCATCGAGAGCTTTAACTGCTATGCTATCAGCTGATGTTTCAGCTCCGGATTCATCTGTTCCCGCAATGTATTGAAGCGCGTAACGGCTAAGGGCTTCAACCTCAGGGTCAGAATACATTTGGAATGTGAAAACAACGTCCGCAGCGGTGAAAGGCTCGCCGTCATGCCATACTACATTATCATTAAGCGTAAATGTAATAGTTGTTGAATCAGCATTTACTTCCCAGCTTTTAGCCAAACGGGGGATGTAAGAGCCGTCACTTAAGCCAACTGTAAGTTTATCATAGATTTGGTCATAAACAAGCCTGCTGTAGTTGCTGTTTGTGTTAAGTGGCATTAATGAATCCCAGGCATTTGTCATTGCGATTGTTACAACCTTATCACTGGCAGGAGCGGCCGGTGCGCTTGAAGGCTGTGCAGATGGTTGTGCGGAAGCAGGTGCTGCTGCTTGAGTCTGCGCCGGAGCCTGGCTTAGAGCGGCAGAAGTGTTAGTGGTTGTAGAATTGCCGCCGCAAGAGGCAAGAAGCATTAGAGCTCCCATGGCTAATGCAGTAAATTTTAATTTCTTTCCGATTTTCACTAAGATCTCACCTTTCTTAAATTGGGTTAGAAAACTGAATAAAAGCAAATCTCCGGTTTGATTTACCGGCAAAGCTATATGTTATACATATCTGCCAATATTTGAGCAGATAGTTACATATCAAATTTTCATTTTCGGATCAAGTGCATCCCTGATACCGTCACCAACAAAATTAATACTTAAAACCGTAAGCATCAACGCCAAACCGGGCGGAATCCACTGCCATGGCTTTCGGGACAAAACGGTAATTGATTGGGCATCATAAAGCATATTGCCCCAGCTTGCCGAAGGCGGCTGTACGCCCATGCCCAAAAAGCTCAGCGAAGATTCCATCAATATAGCGCTTGCTGTCATAAAGGTTGCCGCAATAAGTATCGGAGCAAAAGCATTGGGCAAAATATATTTGATAATTATTTCCAAATCCTTTGCGCCTATGGCCCTTGCCGATTCAACATATTCCTTTTCCCTTACAGATAATACATTTGCCCTTAAAAGGCGCGCAAACTGGGTCCAGCCCAAAACTCCGATTACAAATGTAACTGCCCATATAGAAGGGCCTATTACAGCAACGAGAACCAAAATCAGAATCATTGAAGGAAAAGACATGAAAATATCACATGCGCGCATTATTATTGTATCAATTTTGCCGCTGTAGTAGCCGGAAATAAGCCCTAAGGGAACGCCTATGCTCATGGCAACAACGGTTGACAAGAGACCTACGAAAAGAGAAGTTCGGCCACCGTATATCAGCCTTGCGAAGAGATCCCTTCCGATAGAATCCGTGCCAAGAAAGTGAATATCGCTTGGAGCGGCGCCAAAAGCTGCGGCATCGGATGCGTAAGGATTTAGTTCGGCTATATGAGGCAGAAAAATAACAATTGAAATTTCAATAACAAGAACGATAAGCCCGATAACTGCCAGCTTATGCTCCATGAACTTGCTGATAGTATCCGCCAAAAAGGATTGCGATTCAACATTTTTGTTTTTTGCTGTGTCAGCAGTATCCATATCGGTAATAATCCTCCTTAAATGGCATGAAATGCGAATTTGCAGATATTTGTGAAAAGGTGGGGCAGGTGTTTAATTATAACTGATACGTGGATCAAGTATACCATATACAAGGTCTGTTATTAGGTTGAAGAATAAAACCGCAACCGCCACAAGAACCGTAATGCCCATTATAACGGGATAATCCCTTGCCCCTATGGACTGAACCATAAGAGAGCCTATGCCCGGCCAGCTGAAAACCTGCTCGGTAACAACGGCGCCGCCCACAAGGTTTGGAACAGACATGCCCACAACCGTTACAACAGGAATCAAAGAATTTTTCATACCATGGCGAAGCATAACCTGATGTTTTCTAAGTCCTTTGGCTTTAGATGTTCTTATATAATCCTCCTGCATTACCTCCAGCATACTGGAGCGCATATAACGTATCCAGCTGCCTATCTGCTGTGATGAAAGCACAACTGCGGGGAGAACAAGGTGTTTTAAAAGCATTGCTGTAGTTTTTACTCCCGAAGAATCGTACATTCCGCCTGTCGGCAGCAGCTTAAACGTAACGGCAAATATATATATGAGAGCAAGTCCTGCGAAAAAGTTCGGTGTAGCAAGTAAAAAAAACGATACGCCTGTGGATACATAATCGCGCTTGGAGTAAGGCTTTGAAGCGGCAAATATTCCGGCGGGTATGGATATTAAAAGAGATAAGCTGAGGGAAGTGCCGGATAAAAGCAATGTTGGCCCGATCCTTGAAGCAATAAGCTCTGTTACAGGTTTTTTTGAACTGTATGAAAAGCCTAAATCCCCTTTGAGAAAAGCCATAAACCAGTTCCAATATTGAACTAAAACAGGCTGATCCAGCCCCATGGAAATGCGCCTTCTCTCAATCTCCTCAGGGGAGATTTTAGGGTCGGCCAAAAATGCGTCCAGCGGGCTGCCGGGGGCCATGGAAGCCACAATATAAACCAATACGGTTATTCCTATAAATGTTGGAATAGCCACCAATATTCTCTTTACAATATATTTCCATCTCATTATGTGCAAACGCCCTTTCCCGATTTTTCAAACCTATATGTAATTTGTATGAGAAAGACAAATCAGCAGGCATTAATATTGTTAAACCGTATCCGGATATACTGAATCGGTTATTCTGCATACCAGCTCCGAAAGCTCGTCAGGATTTGTTTTAAAATCATCCTCAGCCCACGATATGAGCATACCTATCATGCCTGTTATTATAAAGGAAGCGGTATTTTCTTTTTCTGAAGCATTACGGATTCCGTCATGCGCAAAATCCACAAGAGGATTATTTATTAAACATTCATTGAACACTTTCCTGAGAAGGCTTATCCGGTTATTGCTTATAAGTAAAGCCATAAATTCTTTATATGTATAAGAAAATCTGAAAAACAATTTTGCAGTAGCGCATATGCTGTCAATATCCGGCTTTTTAATTCCCGCCAAATACAAGAGGAAGTATTCCGAAAATAATTTTCGGAAAATAAATTCAAAAATATCATCCTTTGAATCAAACACTTTATAAAATGTTTGCCTTGCAAGGCCGGTGCTGTCCATAATATCTGTTATTGAAATTTTATCATAGGTGCTGACCTTAACAAGCTCTAAAAAAGAGTTTGCAATCGATTCCTGCGAGCGGAGTGCCGAAGGGTTTTTGCCTTTATACATAATAATTCTCCGATATATAATAGTAAATGATGTATTTTATATTTTTGAGTTATTATTTCATCTTTAATGTAAAATGGAAATTAACTACACTTCGCATTGTATAAAAAAAGATGACGATTGTCAATTTTTTTGTTTGCGGATATAAATTTTTTTTGACAGTATCAAAATGTTTTTCTGAGGCAAAAATGGCGGAATATTGCATCATAGCACAGCATACGGGCTAACGGCCGACCGGCCGGGAAAACAATGAAAAAATAAATGGAAAACCAATTGTGCGTATTTCAGCAATTACGAATATGAACATGAATAAGAATAAGAATTAAGAAGATAAAGATAATGATTACCGTTGAAAAAGGCGGTTGCCAATGGTAAAATAAAAATGAGAGTCGGTTGTATTTTCCGGTAAAGTGAAAATCAAGCCGGCGCAAGGTGAGCTTTATACGGCGATGGCTATGCGCTATTATAGTATAGCCGCTTATTTAGCTATGAAAGAGTAAAATTATCCATACCCTTTAGCGCATTTATCAACGAAGGAGGTTTATTATGTGGAATAAAATAAAAACAGACGAGTATGAAGGTATGCTTGCCGAAACCGTTGCTATTGAAGGCTACAATGGCGACCGCATTAATACCTATTTCTCCCGCCCTCTTGGAAAAGGGCCGTTCCCTTCTGTCGTATTGATTGCCCATATGCCCGGATGGGACGAGTGGTGCAGAGAAACCGCCAGGCGCTTTTCGCAGCATGGCTATATGGCTGTTTGCCCTGATATTTACAGCCGCTTCGGCCATGGCACGCCGGAAGAAGTTTCCGTTAAAATGCGAGAAGCGGGTATTGTTCCCGATGACAGCGTTGTTGCTGACTGTAAAGGCTCCATGGATTATTTGAAAAGCCAGCCGTATTCCAACGGAAAAGTTGGGGTTATCGGCATGTGCTCCGGCGGAAGGCACGCATTTTTAGCCGCTTGCAAGCTGGACGGTTTTGACGCTGTGGTAGATTGCTGGGGCGGCGGAGTCGTTGTCGATAAAGAATCCCTTACACCTTCAAGGCCTGTTGCGCCAATTGACTATACTGCCGATTTAAATTGTCCGCTTCTGGGTATTTTCGGCAATGATGATCACAGCCCTACCGCCGAGCAGGTTGATATTCATGAAGCCGAGCTTAAGCGCTTGGGCAAGGATTATGAGTTCCACCGTTATGATGATGCGGGGCATGGCTTCTGGTATTACCATACCCCAAGCTACAGGCCTGTGCAGGCCATGGATTCGTGGAATAAAACATTTGCATTTTTTGAAAAGCATTTGAAATAATGCGGGCCTTATAATAGGCGTATTATAAATTTGCTCTTAAATATCGGGCGGCAAAGGCTAAAGCAATAGCCTTTGCCGCTTTAAAGAATAAGGATTGATTTTCATGCGGGATATTTCCGTTAAAAAAGCTACAGAAGCATTTACAGTTATGGCAAAACCTGCTGGCTCTTTGTGTAATTTGAGATGCACCTACTGCTATTATCTTGAAACGGATAACGGTACCAAAAATTCGCAGCAGAGCGTAATGACTTATGAAGCTCTGGAGCAATACATCAAAAATTACATAGAATCCAGCCCGGGGCCTGTAATTCAGTTTTGCTGGCATGGAGGTGAACCTGCACTTGCGGGCATTGGTTTTTATACGCGAGCGGTAGAACTACAGAAAAAACACCTGCCCGCCGGCTGGGAATGTTGGAATAATCTGCAAACCAACGGCACTTTGCTTGATGATGAATGGTGCAGATTTCTGAAAGAAAATAATTTTGATGTAGGTATAAGCGTTGACGGATATAAGGCTCTCCACGATAATTTCAGAAAAGATGCGGCGGGAGCGCCCACCTTTGATAAAACGGCAGCTGCGGTTAAGCGCTTGCAGGCCCATGGCATACAGCCGGATTTGCTTTGTACCGTAACAGCTCTTGCGGCGGAAAATCCGCTGGAGGTTTATACAACCCTCCGCTCCTTTGGAACGCGGTGGATTCAGTTCATACCAATAGTAGTTTTAGGTGAAAACGGAAATGTAAGCGAAGATTCCGTAAGCGGGGAAGCCTACGGGCGCTTTTTATGCAAAATTTTCAACGAATGGGCATATAAGGATTTGGGCAGAGTTGATGTTCAGATGTTTGCGGAGGCGGCAATTGTAAGCTCCGGCGGCAGCTCAAATTTATGCTGGATGGCGCCTGAATGTGGAAGGGTGCTTATTGTGGAAATGGACGGCGGCGTTTATTCCTGCGATCATTTTGTATCTGCCCAATATAAAATCGGAAATATAGAGGAAAGCTCTCTGGCGGAGCTTGTGGATCTGCCTGTGCAAAAATCCTTCGGCTTAGCTAAGCATGATAAGCTGCCCGGGCAATGCTTAAAATGCCCATGGCTAAAATTCTGCAACGGCGGCTGCCCTAAAGACCGGTTTCTTATAAGTCAGGATAATCAGCCGAATTTAAATTATTTATGTGAAGGCTTTTCATCATTTTTCTCTTATGCGCACAAAGCCTTGGAAAAACTGATGGAGATTAAATCTTTAGGGCTTTCCCCTTTAAATATAATGGAAGAATTGAAAGCGGAAGATGACCTGCGCTGGAAAAATATTGGGAGAAACGATTTATGCCCATGCGGCAGCGGGCGAAAGGCTAAGCAGTGCTGCTTGCCAAAGAGAAATTAGATGCTTTTTCACAAGAGAGAGTATCTTTTTTTGATTATTAGCCCTATCTAAAATTTAACGCCTTGCATATAGTGCATACTTTTTGAAAAATCTCTCATCTTTTCTGTCATAAAAATATTAATTGTATTCTAATATAATTTACATTGACTATGAATTTCTTTTGGTATAAAGTGATTTTTGATTATGTAAAGTTTAATAAAATCATGTACCTAAAGAGCTTTTACATATTGAACCGATTTGAATTGCCCTGAAATATTTTTTTATAAAAACAGGAGGGTTAAAATGAAATTTAATAAAGTTTTACCTGTGCTTATGCTTACAGTCTGCATAGGATTATCCGGCTGCAATGCCGAAACGGGCCAGTCGCAAACCGCTCAAAAAATTCTTACCGCTGTAGAGGCTACCAAAATAACCTCCGCTTCAATAAAGAAAGAAATGATATATGCAGGGCAGGTTGCCCCTTCCCGTTCGGTTTCCGTTATAAGCAAAATAACGGGAAAGGTGCAGGAATATTATTTTGATATAGGCGACAGTGTTAAAGAAGGTGACATTCTCTTTAAACTGGATGAAAAGGATATACAAAACCAGATTACTCAGCTGGAAGCACAGATGAATCAATCGGCTCAGGGTATCCGCTCTGCGCAGAATGCAGTCAGCTCTGTAACGGGCGGCCAGTATCAATCGCAAATCCTCCAGCAGGAGGCCGCTATCGAAAATTATGAAAAACAGCTTACAACAGCGGAAAACGGCATTAAACTTGCTGAAATAGCTGCGGAAAATGCAAGGAAAACTTTGGAAAACACCCAGCAAACCTATGACAATACAAAAGCCCTGTATGAAATAGATGCCGTAAGCAAATCAGATTTTGATAAGGCGGATTTGGGCTTGGCTCAGGCCCAGGCAGGTTTTGAAAAAGCTAATAATGACTACAGCCAGGCGCTCATAGGCAAAGAGCAGCTCCTTTCTGCCAAAAAAACCGCGGAGGAAGCGCTCGGCCTCGTAACAGGCCAGATTGCACAAGATAACAGGCGCAGCGCCCAATTGGCGCTGGATACTGCAAGGGCAGGCGCAGGCTCTCTTCAGGTTCAAATGGATTTGGTGCTGGATACTTTAAAAGATACCAATGTCACAGCCCCTATGGCAGGGCTTGTTTCCGGCCGCAATGCCAAAACGGATGAATATGTTTCTTCTCAAATGGCAGCCTATACTATTATTGATATAGATACTGTAAATATTGATGTTAAGGTTTCGGAGCTGTTGATTAACTCAATTTATGCCGGTCAAAATGTGGATGTTTTAATTAACTCCATTTCCGGGGAAATAATTACGGGAACAATTGAAACCATTAGCCCTGCTGCCGATCAGACAGGCACTTTCCCGGTGAAAATAAAATTATCCAACGCTGATCATATAATTAAACCGGGCATGTTTGCCGAGGTCCATTTCACACGTGAAATGAACGAAAATACGGTAGTTGTTCCAAGAAATACAGTTTTAACCGATGAAACCAGCTCCTATGTTTTTGTAAATAACGGCGGCATTTCCATAAAAACCACTGTTGAAACAGGCATAGATAACGGCGAATATATCGAAATCCTCTCAGGCGTAAGCATAGGAGATGAGGTAATTACAAAAGGCCATACCTATATAACCGACGGGGAAGAAATAAATATTGTTTCAGTTTGGGGGGAGTAGGCGTTGAACTTATATCAAAGCGCTGTTAAGCGCCCCGTAACTACGACAATGCTTGTGCTTATCGCCGTAGTTTTCGGCATACTTTCCATATTTAATATTAATCTGGATATGATGCCCAATATGGATATACCCATTGCTATAGTAAGCACCACATATTCCGGCGCAGGCCCTGAAGAGATGGAAAATCTCATAACAAAGCCCATAGAAGGCGCCATGGGTACAGTTGCTGGCATTTCTGAAATATCAAGCATTTCATCCTACGGCTCATCTATTGTAATCGTTCAGTTTGAAGACGGGACGAATATTGACAATGCCGCCCTCGATATGCGCGAGCGGGTGGATATGATAAAGGGTTATCTTCCCGACGGGGCAAACAGCCCTAATGTAATGAAAATAGATATTAACTCAATGAGCTCTATTTCTGTTGCCATAACAGGCACAAGCGGCGACCTTATTGAGCTTAAGCATATTGTGGAAGAAAAGGTTGTAAACCGTATCGAAAGGCAGGATGGCGTTGCTTCCGTAAGCGTTTCAGGCGGGCGGGAAAAAGAAATCAGCGTCGTTTTAAATGAAGAAAGGCTCCGCGGCTACGGTATAAGCGAAACCACCGTTGCTCAAATTCTCATGGCAGAGAATGCAACGATTCCCACAGGCTCTGTAAAGCAGGGGGATAAGGTTCTTAATCTTAGGGTTTCCGGTGAGTTTATGAGCCTTGAGGATATGAGAAATCTGCCATTTAACACATCCAAAGGTGCAGTGGTTTATTTGAGAGACTTTGCGGAGGTTTTTGAAAGCCTTAAAGATATTTCCTCCGCTTCTTATATTAACGGCGAGCCCAGCGTAATGCTCCGCATACAAAAGCAGTCAACCGCTAATACAGTTAATGTTTCTGATAAGGTTATTGCTGAAATTGAGAAGATAAAAGCCGATAATCCGGGGCTGAGTATTAAAGTTATTATGGACCCTGCGGATTTTGTTCGGGTTGCATTGTCATCGGTTGTGGATTCAGCCCTTCAAGGCGGTATTTTGGCAGTTATCATACTTTATGTTTTCCTGCGAAATTTCCGCACTACTTTGATTGTAGCCGTATCAATGCCGGTATCCATAGTTTCAACCTTTGCCCTTATGTATTACAGCAATATGACTATTAACATAATGTCTCTGGGCGGCTTGACTTTAGGCGTCGGTATGCTTGTGGATAACTCCATAGTTGTACTTGAAAGCATTTACAGGAAAATGGAAGAAGGAGAAGACAAGGTTTCAGCCTCCATTAACGGGGCGAGGGAAGTTGCCATGAGCGTTGTAGCCTCTACTCTTACCACTGTTGCGGTTTTCCTGCCGATTTCATTTTCAGGAGGGCTGGCGGCACAGATTTTCAACCAGCTTTCCATGACAATTGCTTTCTCCCTTGCCTCTTCTCTTGCTGTGGCTCTAACCTTTGTGCCCATGGCGGCATCTCTTATACTCAAGGTTGAATATATAACGGGAGAAAGAACAAAGCGCAATTTCTTTACAAATATTCTCGATGCCTTTGGCAGAGGTATTGAAAAGATAGAAGAGGGCTATAAAAATATACTTGCATACTGTATCAGCCATAAGGCCCTTACATGTATTGCCGTAACTGTTTTTACTATAGTAACCGCATCCTCCTTGCTGTTTATCGGTACGGAATTTATGCCTTCAACTGATGAAGGGGCAGTTTCCATAACGGTTAACATGCCAAAAGGGCAGAT